>OLOO01000237.1_pt1 | contig 58207 bp, 54 predicted proteins | sample 1672621 | NCBI WGS metagenome assembly OLOO01 (sample SAMEA3136706, study PRJEB25190) | human gut metagenome | biome: human gut; feature: human-associated habitat; material: faeces | place: Austria | collected 2013 | reverse complement strand
GGAACTGAAGAAAGAAAATGTTCTGTATGTGGCAAGACTGAAACAAGAGAAACTGCTGCATTAGGACATGACTATGGCGAAGCTGTAGTTACTAAGGAACCAACATGTACTGAAACTGGCGTAAAGACTCAGACATGTAAACATTGTGATAAAGAAATCACAGAAGAAATTCCAGCAACTGGACATAAGTTTGGTGAATGGAAAGTTACAAAAGAAGCTACTGAAACTGAAGAAGGCTCTAAAGAAAGAGAATGTACAGTTTGTGGTGAAAAAGAAGTAATGGCAATTGCTAAGAAAGAAGCAACTCCAACTACTCCTGTAACTCCAGATAAACCTGCTACTAAACCAACTGACAACAAGACAAATCAAACTACTAACAACAAGAATAATTCTGCAAAGAAAGATAATACAGTTAAAACTGGTGATGATACAAATGAATTAGTTTATGGATTATGTGCATCAGAAAGTATTGTGTTAGCAGCATTCTTATATGTTGTTGGTAAAAGAAGAGAGATTCTAAATAAATAAAATCTTGGGATAAGTTCATTTGGAATTACCAAATGAACTTATTTTTTTGTTAGGAAAGCAGAAATGAAAGAAGTTTTAGTAAAAAACACTGCTTTAAAGTTATTGTTTATTACGAGTTTTTTGTTAGTTGGTTTATTTCATGAATATACAGCATGCTTATTTTTAGCACTAGAATTCATTTATTTAGGTTATTTATTTTATAAACAAGATATCTATGTATTTGACAATCTAAACTTTATATTCATGATATTTATTATTTTTATGTATTTGTTTGTGAGTTTTTTTGCTATTGATCAAGGGATGGCTATTATAGGTTTCTTTAAACAATTATCCATCTTGATGTTTATCATTATCTTGATGCAGTTTGATAAACAAGATAGGAAAGAACTCTTATTTATTATACCTTATATGGCAATTTTGATGATGGGGGTAAGTGTAGCAAGTTATATTATTAAACCATTACAAGATTATTTCTTAGTTAATGGTCGTATAGGCGGTTTCTTCCAATATCCAAATACATTTGCTTTATTTTTATTAGTTAGTTGTGTTGTGGTTTATAAAAATAAAGAAAAATATTTCCATACAAATGTATTTTTTCCATTATTAATCATAGGAATAGTATTAACTGGAAGCAGAACAGCTTATATACTCACTGTCTTATTATTTGTTTACATCATAAAGAATAATCAAGAATATCTAAAAGTCCTTTTGCCATCTGTATTATTGATAGTGGCTGTAATTGTTCTATTCTCAGTTTTAAATATCGATACAAAGGTATTTAAAAGAGTAACACAGTTTACTCTATCCTCTAGTACATTACTTGGTAGATTACTTTATTACAAAGATGGATTGAAAACGCTTATATCACATCCACTTGGAACAGGTTACTTGGGATTCTATTTTCTAGAACCTTCCATTCAAACAGGTGTTTACAGTATACGTTATATTCATAACGATATCTTACAGCTTGCTTTAGATGTAGGTATTATTCCATGCCTAATGTTTATAAGTATTATAGTTACAAGTCTAATATCAGAAAGTATTGAAGAAGACAACAAATTAATCATAATCCTTATTGTTTTACATTCTCTCTTTGAATTCAATCTTCAATATATTTCTATTTTCTTAATTTTAGTGATTTGTTTAGATCTATATGATGGTAAGCAAACTAAGTTTATTTCATTTAATCATAGAATTATGGGAAGAAGTTTTATTATATTAAGCACATTATGTTCTTTCTATTTATCTATATCTATGTCATTCCGTTATTTCAATAATAATGACTTATCTATTAAGCTATTACCGATTTATACAGAGGCAAAATTAACTAAATTACAATATGTTAGCAACGTAAAAGAAGCTGTTAAATTGGCTAAGAGTGTAGAAAAATATGATTCTAATATCGCAAGTATTTATGATGTCTATGCTTTAAATGAAATGCAAAAGAAGAATTATAATCAAATGATTTCTTATAAGGAACAATCTTTACAATTGCAGAAATACAATATGGAAGCATATGATTCTTATATATCAATGTTAACGATATGCGTTAATTGTTATCAAAATGATGAAAATTTACAGAGTCAATATGTTCAAAAAATAAAAGAAGTTCCTACAACACTTGATAATTTAAAGAAGGATACTGATCATTTGGCTTTTAAGATACATGACAAACCAACCTTTAAGTTATCAAAACAATCACAAAAAATAATCAAGTTAGTAAATAAAAATAATTAACACTGGAGGAACACTACGATGTTAAAAAAACTAGCAGTTATCATGGTAGTTTACTTAATGATGATAACTGGCGCATCAATTAATGTTAGTGCATTAAATTCTAATGGATTTACTTATACGTTGGATAATGATGAAGCAACCATAACCAACTACGGAAGTACTGAAGAAAACATTGATACCTTAAAAGTACCTAGTCAAATTGACGGGCATAAAGTTGTAAGAATAGATTCAGATTTTAGAGCTGTACTATTAAATTCAGGTGGTGTTAGTAATGTGAATTCTTTAATCTTACCTGATACTATTACTGATATTGCGTTACCTAGTGATTATTCTTTATTTGAAGGAATTAACTCTATCATATTTGAAAACACAAACGATAACTTTTATATGGATAATGGCTGCCTTTATAGTAAAGATAAGGCAAATTTATATTTTATTCCTACAGGACTTAGAAGTTTAGAAATACCTGCTGAAACTAAAAATGTAAATTTAATTAATTTGAAGAATACGCAATTAACAAGTTTTATTATTCCAAGCAATGTAGAAAGATATTATCCATATGGAAATTTTGGTGGAAGTTTACATTTGCCGGATTCACTCAATACATTAGAAATTAATACTGCTTATCCTTTTAAAAACGATAATTATCATTTTCATATTGTTTCAAATTATTTGTCTAAATTAAGTTATGGAGAAAATGTTAAAGATTTAAGTGGTTTCTCTTTAGATTGTAAAAACTTATCAGAACTAAATTTTTCAGAAAATTTGATTAAGATGCCTTGTACAATTGATTCAGAAAAACTAAAAAAAGTATATATACCAAAAAATGTTGAAGAATTAAATTGTTTTTATGAAAATAACCTTGAGTCATTTGAAGTGGATCCAAATAATAAAACATTTAAATCTATCGATGGAGTTCTTTTTAAAGGCGATATGTTGTATAGATATCCTAAAGCTATCAATAATGAAAGATATGAAGTTCCTGAAGGTACTACTCGTATCGCTGAGATTGGTAACAAATATCTAAAGGAGTTAAAGTTACCTTCTACAATAGAAAATGTAGATGATATGACTTATTGTGTTAATTTAGAATCATTAAATATTCCTGAAAAAATGGATGATACTTATCCTAGATTGGATGCGTTATTATCTAATTGTTATAAATTGAAGAATGTTATTATTGATCCTAATAACAAAAATTTTATCCTTGAAAATGGGGCTATCTATTCTAAGGATTATAGTGAATTATATAAATATCTTGATAACAATGAAAAAACATTTTCTATTAATGAAAAAACTTCAACTATTGGTGACTATGCATTTGCGAATAATGAAAGTATCGAAAATGTTGATACTAAAAATGTTACTGATATTTGCTATTTTGCATTTATAAATTGTCCAAAGTTAAACAAAATAATTTTAGAGAATATAAAAGAATTAGGCGGTTATGTTTTTAAGGGCTGTACTTCATTAAAAAATGTTGAATTACCTGAATGTTTGGAAGATTTGGGATGGAATAGTAATTTCAGGGGATGTACAAAATTAGAATCTATCAATATTCCATCAAAAATTTCTTATTTAAATGAGGATGATTTAATTTATTATGAACTTGCAGATTGTTATAATCTTACAAATATAACGGTAAGTAAGGATAATAAATACTATATGATTGATAATAATGTACTATATAGAAAAAAAGATGGTAATGACTATGGTACTTTAGTTAGACAGTTAGATAGAAGTATTACATCATTCAAAGTTAAAGATAATACTACTTCAATTTCAGGACAAGCATTTTATGGATGTGATTATTTAAAGAATGTTAATTTGAATAATGTAAAAGAAATAGATGTTTCAGCTTTTGAAGGATGCAAGAATTTGAAATATGTTGTTCTTCCTAAATCAGTGACATATGTTAAAGCATTTTGTAATAAGAGTATAGATTGTAAATTATATGTTTATCCTGGTTCAAAAGCAATAGATTCTATAGAATCATGGAATAATCAGTACCACCGTTATTTAGATTACCCTAAGATTGATTATACAATTATCAGTTCCTTTGTTGATGATAGTTCAAATGTTGAAGTATGTTTGGATTCACAGAAAAATGATAGTGATTCAGTTTTAAAAGTACAACAGCTTACAAGTGGTAATAGTTATGATAAAGTTGCTAAATATAGTGATAACTTTAATCTCTATGATATTTCATTCTATAAAGATAATGAAAAGGTTAATATTGATGGTTCTGCAATTGTAAAAATTCCAGTCAAAGAAGGTATGGATGGAAACAAATGCAAGGTCTACTACAATGACGATGGACAGTTTACTGATATGAATGCAGTCTATAAAGATGGTTATATGGAATTTGAAACAACTCATTTCAGTGAATATGTACTAGTAGAAGGCTCATTACCAACATTAACCATGGGAGATGTTAATGGAGATGGCAAGGTGAATGTCTTAGATGCAGTTATGGTATTGAGACATGATGCAAATATTATTAAATTAGATGATAGCCAGTTAAAAGCAGCAGATGTTAACGAAGATGGTAAAGTAGATGTTCTAGATGCTGTTATGATCCTCAGATATGAAGCTGGAATTATTAAAAACTTTAAAGGCTAAGACAGGTTTTCTTGTTTTAGCTTTCAATAAATAAAAGGAGGAAAGGGAAAATGCTAAAAAAATTGAGTATTATTTTGATAGTTTACTTAATGATGATTACAGGTGCATCAATTAATGTTGGTGCATTAAATTCTAATGGATTTACTTATACGTTAGATAATGATGAAGTAACTATTACTTCTTATGACTGTAATGAAGATATCGATACACTAAGAGTGCCTGATCAAATAGATGGTCATAAAGTCACAAAGATTAGTATGAATTTTGCGACATATAGTCATAAAATTCATTCATTAGTATTACCAAATACAATAAATGATATTTTGGTCCCTGATAGTGATAGTAGTTATATGTTTTATGGAATTGATTCTATAAAGTTTGAAGGCATAAATAATAATTTTTACATAGATAATGGCTGTGTTTATAGTAAAGATAAAAGTATTTTGTATTTTATTCCGAGTGGTCTTAGTAGTCTAAAATTACCTAATGAAACAAAATCAGTTAATTTCGGTAATTTAAAGAATACTCATCTAACAAGTTTGAATATTCCTGGGAATGTAGAAAAAATTTACGGTTATTGTTTATATTTACCAGATTCATTGGAAACATTAAATGTAAATACAAATATAAAAATATCTATTAGTTCCAACAACTTAGCAAGATTAAATTATGGGGATAATGTTACTGATCTATCTTATATTAGTATTTCATGTGAAAATTTATCAGAATTAAATTTTTCAGATAGTTTAGTAAAGATGCCTTCTGATATTTATTCTAATAAATTGAAACAACTTAACATTCCAAAAAATGTCGATAAATTTGTTGATCTTTTAAGTTTAAATAATTTAGAAGAATTCGTAGTAGATTCAGCTAACAAGAATTTTAAATCTGTAAATGGTGTTTTATTCTCTGGTGATACTTTAATTAAGTATCCAAAGAATTCTCAACTTGAACATTTTGAAGTTCCGGAAGGAACTAAAAAAATTAATGAATTAGGAAATAGTAATCTAAAGAGTGTAAAATTGCCAAACTCACTCGAAGAAATTGACTCTGAAGCAATGGATCGATGCATTAATATTGAAACTATAAATATTCCACAAAATTTGGAAGGAGATTTAGATCTATTATTATGTAATTGTAATAAGATTAAAAATCTTACTTTAGATCCAAATAATAAAAATTACGTGATAGCAGACGGTGGAATTTATTCTAAAGATTATAAGACATTGTATAAGTACCTAAATTACAATGAAAAAACACCTTTGATTAATGATAAAACGACTAAGATTGGTAGTGATGCATTTGACTCTAAAGAAAATATTGAAAGCATTGATTTGAAAAATATAACTAAAATTGCATATGGTGCTTTTAATGAATGTACAAAGCTAAAGGATATTAGCTTAGATAATGTAAACGAACTAGGGGATTATGCATTTAGAAAATGTATTTCACTTAAAAATGTTAAATTGTCTGAAAATTTAGAAACTTCAACGTTGTGGGGTACCTTTTTTGGTTGTACAAATTTAGAATCAATTAATATTCCGTCTAGAGTTACAAATTTAGGGGAAAATTCGTATAGCTTGTTTGTTTTCTCAGACTGCAATAAGCTTACTAATTTAACAGTAAGTAAAGATAATAATAATTATGTAGTTAAGGATAATGCACTTTATACACAAAATTATGGCACTTTAGTTAAACAGTTAGATAAAAGTATTACATCATTTGATGCAAAAGAAGGAACAACTATTATCAGAAGCCAAGCATTTTTGGATTGCAAAAAACTTAAAAGTGTTAATTTGAACAATGTAAATGAAATTGATGTTTCAGCTTTTGAAGGATGCGATAATTTGAAATATGTTGTTATCCCTAAAACAGTGACTGAAGTTACATTAGATGGAAATAAGGACATAAGTTGTAAATTGTATGTTTATTCAGATTCAGAGGCATTAAAATCTATAGAACAGTGGAATAGTCACGAGTGGAATAAGCACATTGATTATACAGTTATTAATTCATTTGCTGATAATTCTTCAAGTATTAAAGTGGATTTATTAACACAGAATAGTGGTGCATCATTAAAAGTAGAGCAGATTACAAGTGGTAATAGTTATGATGAAGTAGCTAAGTATAGTGATAACTTTAATCTCTATGATATTTCATTTTATAAAGATAATGAGAAAGTAACTATTGATGGTACTGCAATTGTAAAAATTCCAGTCAAGGAAGGCATGGATGGGAACAAATGCAAGGTCTACTACAATGACAATGGAAAGTTTACTGATATGAATGCAGTTTATAAAGACGGTTATATGGAATTTGAAACAACTCATTTCAGTGAATATGCACTAGTAGAAGGCTCATTACCAACATTAACCATGGGAGATGTTAATGGAGATGGCAAGGTGAATGTCTTAGATGCAGTTATGGTATTGAGACATGATGCAAATATTATTAAATTAGATGATAGCCAGTTAAAAGCAGCAGATGTTAACGAAGATGGTAAAGTAGATGTTCTAGATGCTGTTATGATCCTCAGATATGAAGCTGGAATTATTAAAAGTTTTAGTTAAGTTGGTGTAATATGAAAAAAATATTTAAAATTATATTAGTTATCGTTACTGTTTTTGCTAATCTATCATTGAAAAATGCTTACGCTGCAAATGATAATTTGATTATTGAGAAAAATACGCTTAAAGATGGACGTATAGAGGTACTTGTAGATGTAAAAGAAGATGCTCATATTTGTGGGGGTGAATTTGTATTTGAATATGATAAAGAAAAACTAGAATTAGAAAATGTGAAGACTAACGAAAAGCAGAATATTCTAACAACAGTTAATGAAGACTATCAAAATGAAGGAAATAAAATAAAAGCTGTATTTGCTTCAGCATATGAAGTAAAAGGTTACGTTTTTGCAATTACATTAAAGTCTAAAAATAAAGATGCAAAAGATACCGATATAGTTTTGGAAGATTGTTTAGTTGGTGATGAGAACGGTAAAAGTGTACCATCTATTAACAAAGATACAGTGACGTATAAAAGTGAAACTGGTAAATCTAAAGTAGACGAAACATTCAAAGATGCTAAACAGACCAATGACAATCAAGAAAAAACATACAGTACTAAAACAGTAAAAGAAAATGCGAAAAAAGAGTCAAAGAAAGTAACACAAAAAAGCAATACTAGCAATAAAAAATCAAATACTATGCCTTATATTATTGGATTTGTAGCTCTTGTATTAATTATCTTAGTTATTTATAAAATTAAGAAAAAATAAAGTATTGGTTTAAAATATTTTACAAAAGCAAATTTAATGGATATTCCGTAAGCGTCAAATTATAAAGTGTAACTAAAAAGGACGATTAAATCATGTGATCTAATCGTCCTTTTATTCATGGAATAAGATTATTAATCTTATCCTTTAAAGAACTATAATAACGACGACTAATAGGAATAGAAGTCCCATCTACAAGAAGTGCAGAATCTTTTGTGATTTCTTGTACCATCTTTAAATTAATAATATAACTGCGATGACAGATCGCAAATGAATCTTCTAAACGTTCAAGTAAATCTGTAAGCTTTTCAGATGTTGAATAAGTCTGTGTAGGAGTCATAATCATTGTTGTTCTTAATTGTCTCTCCATATAGAAGATATCCTTTTGTAGGATGTTATATTCTTCTTTATTCCAGAAAATCTTTAAAGAAGCTCTTCTTTGTTTATTTAATGCTTCATTTGCGAGTGATAAAGCATGTGGTAAATACTTCTGATAATTCTTCTTGAGAATAAAATAGATATGTTCTGTATCATACACATCACTCACATAATCTTCATAAGAAGTCATATAAATAATAATTGTATGAGGTGAAAAGACATTGATCTGTTTAGAGAACTTAATGCCATTACCATCAGGTAAATCAATATCCATAATCACAATATCATAAGGCTCTTTCTCCTTCATTGCCTCTTGAATACTATTGTATAAATCATTCCCTTTATAAAAAGAATCAATAGTATGTTTAGGCAAAGAAATTGTTTCTAAAAAGGATAATATCTGATTATGTTGTATTTCATTATCCTCACATAACCCAATCTTAAGCATATTGTTACCTCCTATACTTTCAACATAACAAGTGATGTAAATGTATCACCATTATCAATCCATTGGACTGATCCATCATGCTTATTCGCAATATCTGTAATAATAGATAAACCATAACCATGATGTACTTTATCTTCTTTGGTTGTTTCTCCTGTAAACTTCTTCTCTTGTTTTGAATTCACCATCTTAATATGTAAATAACCCATATGATCACTTATAGTCAATGTTAATGATGAATTAGAACATCCAAGACACGCTTCTATTCCATTATCTAGTAAATTAAAGAGAACTGCAGATAAGTCTGTATCAAATCTATTCGCATACTCAGTCACTACATGATAATGAACATCAATACCTTGTGTATTTGCATATTCTTTCTTTGATTGTAGAATTGCGTTAAGTAGAGAATCAGAACAAATAGGATGCATTCTCACAGATTCAAAATGATCAGATAACTGTATAAGTGTTTCTTTTGCTTGATTGACATCATTGTTTTCCAACATCCCACTTACAGCTTTTAAGGCTTTTTTAATTTCATTTTGGAACTCTTCTGCATTGTCTTTCATTACTTTTAATTCTGTTTCCTGTTTCTTTCTAAGTTTCTGATTTTTCATCATTGTATCAAGCTTAATATTCTGTTCAGTTAAGTCAAAAATCTTTTTGATAGTGTTGTGCACTGATACAACAATACTCATTATTGTGATAAGCATAAGGAACTGAAATAAACCAATAAAAGAGCTTAATTTTGGTGAAGTAAGGCTCATTTTACTTAAAAGGCCAAAGATAGAAGAAAAGATAATACATAAAAAGGTCATTTTATAAGACTTCATTGTTTCTCCTCCTCAATAATATTACGAATATATTCTTTAGCTTCTTCATTTTTAGAAGATTCAATTAAATGTGCCAATGATAATAAGTGATTCGCAATATCATGATTCCAATGACGTATCTCAATATATTGCGCTTCTGTTTCTTTATAAGATGTTAATTGAGATTCTACAAGTTCTACCTGCTGTTTTTTCAAGGCAATATCATGAGTGGACTTAGAAATTTCTTTAAATAGTTGGTTGAATAAAATAATCAAGAAAATCGTTGCAACCATACTAATTAGAACAAGGAATAAAGAGAATTTTATAGCAGATGGTGCTGCAAATAAATTATTAATAATAATCACTGCCACAAAATAGAAACATGTTCTTAAAATTAATCCTGATTTTAAAACAGTAAAGGAGTTCTTAAGAAGAGAAGCCGCTTTTACTGTGAGTAACAAGACGAATGATCCAGTCAACAATGAGAATATACTAATAAGTATATATTGATTATTTGTCTTAAATAATACAGGAACCATATTAATATGTGGAAATAGTGGACTGATTGCAACAAAAACACTCGCAAAAATTGTTTCTGAAGCTAATGTAAAGGTAAGTAACATAAATGTAAGCGTTAATTTATGTTTCATATCTCCTTCATAGAATAGTGAAGGAATAAACATAAAGATGTATAATAGATAGGTAGCTAGATATACATGTTTCTGTAGTAATAGATAAAGTACTACAAAGAGAATATGAAGTATGATGCCAACAAGCAGAATATGATCTGTTTTTGGTTTTAATAGCTGATAATATAAGTACTGACCGCTAGTTAGTGCATAGAGCATATAAAGTATAAATATAATAAATGATTGCATATGTGCCTCCCACGCTCATTATTATAAGCCATGAAATCACGAAAACGCGTGATTTTGCATATAAGAGCAATTAAGCGTCATGAATATCATAAAATGTGTTATAAAGTATATTTGTTACATATAAAAAAGTGACAACCTTCTAGCAGTAATGGGGGGATTTTGTTAGAATTTAGGTAGGGGGTGATGATATGAAAAAGAAGAAGTTTATAATAGGTCTTTCTATTATTGCAGTTATTACTTTTTATTTTGCTTATCATCGCTTTGAAACATCTATTCCTGTAGAAACAGATGCACCCTATGGCATTACCTGTACAACAAATAGATCACGTATGGTAGGTGACTATTACAGTCTATGTCTTTATATCAAGTCATATAAGTTCACAGAACAATATATCAATATTCAGATCAAGACATATGACAAGAATAATGATTTACGTGAATACAGTACAACATATAAAATAGATAAGAAAATACCTTTTAAGTTCTCTACAGATACAAAAGAAGACATTAAAAAAGTCGTTGTGAGCATTACACTCACAACGGCTTTTAAATTAGTCCTAAATGTTTAAATGCATTATAAAGTCCATCATCATTAACATCAGTCGTAATATAATCTGCTGCTTCTTTAATTTCTGGACCACCATTACCCATAGCGACATTATATGCACAACATTCAAACATTGATAAATCAATCTTTGCATCACCAAAAGAAATAGTATCCTTAAAGTCAGCACCAAGATGTTCCATTAATACTTCAATGGCATGTCTCTTAGTAATACCAGTAGGTCCTAAATCACCATATAAGGCTACTTCACCCTTACCACCCCATGTATTCGCAATAAGGTCAGGGAATTCCACCTTAGAATCTAAATGATCCTGATAAGAGCTTAAGATAAAGCTGATCTTATTTACATCATCTCTATATAAATCTTCACCCTGTAAATGAATAAATCCATCCATGAATGCTTTAGAAGATTCCTTTGCTTTCTCTAGGTCTGCTCCTTTACCCTGAGCATACTTAACCATTGTTTCAGGACCCTGTTCTAACATATAGTCATTGCAGTACATACCGCTATTAGCTTCTAGATAGAATCCTAAGTGTCTCTCATTACACCAATCTACAATATGTTTTACATCTTCCTTTGATAATCCTTGATGCATAACAACTTCATTATGGTCTTCTACATAAGCACCATTACCACCAATCATACCATCTAAATCACATAAATTACGCTGTAGTACTTCGGCCTTAGAACATCCAGTACAAATATATACCTTATGTCCATTTGCTCGTGCCATGTCTACTGCCTTAGCTGCTGAAGCAGGTAACTTTGCTTCATAATCAATTAATGTACCATCTACATCTAGAAATATTATTTTACTCATATCTGTCTCCTTTATATATCTACATTATATAGGAAGAGAATATAAACAGTACCAATCAATCAAATAATGAAAAAATGAGGCTCGACTAATCGAGTCTCATCTTTATTTAGTCTTCATAGCTTAAGGCTTCAGGACCTTGTTCAGCAGAAGAGATTCTTACGACATTCTCTACATTATAGATAAAGATCTTACCATCACCCATATGACCAGTGTATAGAACACTTCTTGCTGCATCTACAACTGTCTGTACAGGAATACTAGACACAACAATCTCAGCCTTTACCTTAGGCAATAACTGGATATCAACCTTAGCTCCTCTATAATAAGCAGTCTGTCCTTTCTGAACACCACAGCCTGATACTCTTGTCACTGTCATACCAGCAACGCCAATATCATTCATAGCAACTTTTAAAGCATCCATCTTTTCTGCTTTCGCAATAATAACAATCTTACTGATTTTACCTTCCCCATTGACTGCAACAGTAGGAACAGCTTCTGCAACACTTAATTCAGGAGCTGAAACAGTTACAGCAGTAGCACCAGTATAAGTTTCTGTTTCTAATGCGAAACCTGCATAAGCACTCTCTAAACCATGTTCAAGCTTATCAAGACCAGTAATTTCTTCTTCTTCAGTAACTCTAAGACCAACAGTATGCTTAATAACTACGAATGTAATAGTCATTAATACAGCAGTCCAAACACCAATACATAATAAGCCAAGTAACTGAGTACCTAATAACTTAAAGCCTCCTCCGTAGAATAGACCCTGAGCCTTAGGCATTGTATCAGTACCGCAGGCAAATAATCCAACACAGATAGTGCCAAGTAAACCATTACCAAAATGAACAGCGACAGCACCAACTGGATCATCGATATGTAATTTATAATCTAATAACCAAGTAAAGAAACAAACAGTAAATCCAGACAAAATACCAATAATACAAGCACCCATTACATTAACTGCATCACATCCAGCAGTAATTGCAACTAAACCTGCAAGAGAACCGTTTAAGCTCATAGCTACATCAGGTTTACCATACTTTAACCAAGTAAAGATCATAACAGTACATGTTGCAAGAGCTGGTGTAACAGTAGTAGTTGCGAAGATTGTTGCTAACTGAGTACCATTCTTTGCAGCAGCACCGTTGAAACCATACCAGCCAAACCAAAGAATAAATACACCTAAAGCACCAATAGTTAAACTATGACCAGGAATACCATTTGGGCTTCCATCTTTATTAAATTTACCAATACGAGGACCAAGAAGTTTAGCCCCAATTAAAGCGGTTAAACCACCAACAAAGTGAATAACTGCACTACCAGCGAAATCATGGAATCCCATTGCTGTTAACCAGCCATCAGGTCCCCAAACCCAATGAGCTTCAATAGGATAAACAATTAAAGAAATAACGAAAGAATAAATACAATAACTTAAGAACTTAGTTCTTTCTGCCATGGCTCCAGATACGATAGTTGCTGCAGTTGCACAGAACACTAAGTTGAATACGAAGCTAGACCAATCCGTTGATGCAAAGTTAGTTAATGGACCATTTCCAAAACCAACCCAGCCAATAAATCCGTTAGCTACATCACTCCCACATAAGAAGCTATAACCTACAATAAGAAAAGCAACAGTTCCTAAACAGAAATCCATCAAGTTTTTCATGATGATATTTCCAGCGTTCTTAGCACGGGTGAACCCTGCCTCAACCATTGCGAAGCCTGCCTGCATAAAGAATACAAACGCGGCACCAATTAAATACCATATACCAAAAACTTCAGTTAAAACCTTTGCCATAAGCACTCCCCCTTTATCATGTTTATGTTTTCTTTTTACCTTTCTGGTATGACTGCATTATACGAATAGAAAATAGTTGTGTCAATAAAAAATTATCACTATAACGTTAAATTATCATACATTATTATCGGAATAAGCGAAAAAAAGCACCTCATATTCATGATAAAATGAATTATTAAATGATAATAAAATTTCTTTTAAAATGATAAAATTTTATTAAAAGTGCATATAATTCATATAATGTGCCATAAAAAATGCGATGTAAAAGAAAAACATGGTATACTTCTGTATAAGGAAAGACAAATAAAAACATATATGCGTAGTCATATATGAGAAGGAGGTTCTAATGAGCTGTATTACACGTATTAAAGAAGCAAGCCTTACAGAAACAGAAAAAGAAATAGCGCAATATATCATAGAACATCCAGAACATGTTCTTGATGATTCTGCTATGAAACTTGGAGAAAAGACACATTCATCTTCTGCAGCAATTGTTAGATTTGCGAAAAAACTTGGTTATTCAGGTTTTCCACAATTAAAGATTGAACTTGCCAAGGATCTAGTAGGATCAATTCCTGAAGTAGATAACTTACTACATCCAGATGAAGATATGGCAACACTTATGAATAAAGTACATCATTCTCAGATTGTGACAATCGATAAAACCTATCATCTTCTTAGTGCTTCTACACTAGAAGATGTTGTGAAAGCTTTAGAACAAGCGAAACATGTTTACTTATTTGGTGTAGGTGGTTCAGCTATTGTCTGTGATGATTTTATACATAAGCTTATGAGGATAGGGAAGCCTTCTAGTTATTGTCCTGATATTCATTTACAGATGACTTTTGTACCTACTATGACACAGGAAGATTTAGCCATCTTTGTTTCATATAGTGGAGAGACAAAAGGTATAGTTACTGCGGCTAAATGGGCAAAGGAAATGAACATCCCATCTGTCGCAATTACACAATCTGCATATAATAAGCTTGGTAAGTTAGTAGATCATGTATTAACTATTCCTTCACAGGAGCAGCCATTACGTATCGGAGCGATGAGTTCTCGTTATTCTTCACTTATTATCATTGATCTTCTTTACTATGGATTAGTGAAACGTAATAAAGAAGAATATGCACAAAAAATTATTAATACAAGACGTATTATTCAAGAAATGGAAAAGTAGGTGTAAGTTATGGAAAAGATAGAAAAATGGATATCAAACAACAAGGATATTGAACAGGAATTAATACGATTGAGAAGACATTTTCATGAACATCCAGAAGTCGGTCATCCTCTTCCTCAGACACAGGAATATATAGTGAAACTGCTTGAAATGTATGGTTATGAGAATATTATTGTGAATCCCGGAGGAAGTATTGAAGTACTTGTAGGACCTCATGATAAGAAGATTCTTTTACTTAGAAGTGATATGGATGCATTACCACTTGTAGAACATACAAATCTTCCTTTTAAGTCTATTAATGGATCTATGCATGCATGTGGACATGATATGCATGCATCTATGATGTTGATGTGTGCCAAACTATTAAAACAGAATGAAAAGAAACTCAAAGGACAGATCAAGATTGTCTTCCAACCTCATGAAGAAGGACTAGTAGGCTGTAAGATGATGATTGAAGATGGGGTATTGAAATATCCTCATGTTGATGCGGCAGTAGGGTTACATGTTATGCCGGCGACAGAAGATAAGACAGGAACTATACGTACAATCCGTAAAGCGATGACAACAGCGTCTACAATCTTTGAAATCAATATTACGGGTAAGAGTTCACATGGTTCTATGCCAGAAAAAGGTATTGACGCACTACGTGTGGCTGTTCATATATACCAGCAATTACAGGAAATCATTCCTAAAGAAATCAGCATGAGTCATGATGATGTACTTACAATCGGTATTATGAATGCAGGTAAAGCACATAATATTATTCCAGAAAAAGCTTATATGAAATGTTCTTTAAGAAGTTATCGTCCAGATGATCAGGAATATATTATGGGAAGAGTCAATGAATTAGTACAAAGTATTGCTTCTATGTATCATGCCCAGGCAGGTATCACAATCTTACAGCAGGCACCAAGTGTCTATAATGATCCTGCATTACTTAAATCTATTATGGATGTAGAAAAAGATGTATTTGGTGGTTATATCAAGAAGTTAGAACTTCCTCTTACTATCTCAGAAGACTTTGGCCATATTACGGCCAATGTACCTTCACTCTTTGTGACTCTTGCGGCAGGATGTAAACAGGATGGTTATATTTATGGTCTTCATAACAAAGCCACTATCTTTGATGAAGGCTGCTTAATGTATGGCCTGTATTTCTTATATAATGCGGCAATGAATTGGAATGTGAAGTACTAAATATCTTGCATTCACAAAAAGAGAACAGGTATAATATTTAACAATGATGAATGGGAGAAAACAGAAAAAATGAACAAGATTGATCAAAAAACAGTATATACAATTAAAGCACTTTGTGCAGATATGATTCAGAAAGCAAATTCAGGACATCCAGGACTTCCTTTAGGGGCTGCTGGATTCACTCATGTATTATGGTCACAGGTATTAAACCATAGTGCAAAGCATCCTGAATGGGTTAACAGAGATCGTTTTATTTTATCAGCAGGACATGGTTCAAGCATGCTTTATAGTTTATTACATCTATATGGTTATGGCTTAACTATGGATGATTTAAAGCAGTTTAGACAGTTAGGTTCACTTACACCAGGACATCCAGAATATGGACATACAGTAGGTGTAGATGCCACTACAGGTCCACTAGGACAGGGCTTAGGCATGGCTGTTGGTATGGCAATGGGTCAGGCTCATTTAGCCACTGTATTTAATAAACCAGGTTATGATCTATTTGATCATTATGTTTATGCATTAGCTGGTGATGGATGTATGATGGAAGGTATCTCTTCAGAAGCATTATCACTCGCTGGTACACTTAAGTTAGAAAAGCTCATCATCTTATATGATTCAAACAACATTTCTATCGAAGGTAACACAAACATTACATTTACAGAAAATGTATCAGACAGAGTAAAGGCATTTGGTTTTGAAACATTAACTGTAAAAGATGGTGATAACTTAGATGAAGTACTTGCTGCATTAGAAAAAGCAAAAACTATTAAAGGTAAACCTAAGTTCATTGAAATCAAGACAACTATCGGTAAAGATAGTCCAAACGAAGGTTCAGAAAGCACTCATGGTGCACCATTAGGCGTGAATAACATCAAAGCACTTAAAGAAAAACTAGGTCTTCCACAGGAAGATTTCTATGTACCAGAAGAAGTATATGATTATCTAGCTTCTACACAAAAACGTGTAGATGATTTATATGATGCTTGGACTTCTATGCAGGATAAATACTTTGAAGAATATCCAGAAATGAAGATTGTATGGGAACAGTATTTTAACACTGACTTTGCAAGAATCTTCAAGGATAACCCATTATTCTGGGCAAATAAACATCACAATATCGCAACTCGTGCTGCAAGTGGTGAAACAATGAACCTTATTAAGGATTTTGCCCCTAACTTCATTGGTGGTTCAGCCGACTTAGGACCTTCTAATAAGACAGTTTTAAAGGGTGAAGGTGAATTCAGTGCGGATAACTATGGTGGACGTAATATCCACTTTGGTGTAAGAGAACAGGCTATGGCTGCAGTAGGTAATGGTTTAATGTTATATGGTGGATTAAAAGCATATGTGGCTACATTCTTTGTATTTAGTGACTATGTAAAACCTATGGCTCGTTTATCTTCATTAATGAAGCTTCCACTTACTTATGTATTTACTCATGACAGTATTGGTGTAGGGGAAGATGGACCAACACATGAACCAGTAGAACAGTTGACTATGCTTCGTGCAATGCCTAACATGTATGTATTTAGACCATGTGATGAATTTGAAACAAAAGCCGGCTGGTATGTCGCAATGAGTTCAAAAGAAACACCTACATCTCTCATCCTTTCTAGACAGGACTTACCTAAGATGGTAGGCAGTAATAGAGGTGCTTTAAGAGGTGGTTATATCATTGATGACTGTATGAGTAAGCCAGATATCATCATCATTGCATCAGGTTCAGAAGTAGACTTAGCAGTCAAAGCTAAAGAACAATTAAAAGACCCTAACTTAAATATCAGAATCGTTTCTATGCCTTGTCAGGAATTATTCAGAGAACAGTCTGAAGAATACAAAGAATCTATTTTACCATCATGTGTAGAAAATAGAATTATTGTAGAAGCAGGAAGCCGTTTATCTTGGGGTGAATTCGCAGGATTCAAGGGCAAATATGTCACTATGGATACATTTGGTGCTTCAGGTAAGCCAGCAGACTTATTCAAGGAATTCCATTTAACTGTAGAAGATGTAATCAAAGCAATCAAAGAATTCTAAACAAATTCATTTTAGCCTCCTATAATAGTATTATAAGGAGGCTTTTTTATGTGGATTCTTTATGCATTTGGTTCAGCCTTTTTTGCAGGACTTACAGCAGTTCTCGCAAAATGTGGTATTGAACATACAAACTCTCATCTAGCCACTGCATTACGTACTATTGTCGTACTCATCTTTTCATGGATCATGGTAGGAATAGTTAGCTCATTTGATACAATCCATACAATCACCCATAAGACATTTCTATTCTTAATTCTTTCTGGAATATCTACTGGGGCGAGCTGGTTATGTTACTTTAAGGCATTACAGCTAGGAAATATTAATAAAGTCACAGCTGTAGATAAGACAAGTGTTGTATTGACGATTATTCTTTCTCTTATATTTTTCAAAGAAAGTGTCACAGTCTATAAGATTATAGGTATGATCAGCCTTACAACAGGTACATATTTAATGGTAGAAAAGAAGGAAGATAATAAACAGACAAGTAATGCTTGGTTACTTTATGCTGTTCTTTCTGTTGTCTTTGCAAGTTTGACGACTATACTTGGTAAGATAGGAATCACAAATATTGAAAGTAATTTAGGGACAGCTATTCGTACAAGCGTTGTACTTATTATGAGCTGGATTGTGGTTTTTGTGACGCATAGTCAAATGAATATGAAGAGTATACCAAAGAAAGAATATCTCTTTATTGTGTTATCAGGCTTAGCTACAGGAGGATCATGGTTATGCTTTTATCATGCCCTGCAAAGTGGACCAGCAAGTCTAGTCACTCCTATAGATAAGCTCAGTATTCTATTTACTGTATTATTCTCTTATCTTATTTTTCATGAGAAACTCTCTAAGAAATCATTACTTGGATTAATACTAATAGTATCTGGCACATTGGTTATGCTTCTCTAACAAAAGTTATACTCCTCTAACTTTTTTGTTCACAAACCTTCTCTATAGTGTTATTATGATTTTGTTAGTTAGGACTAACAGAGGAGGAAAAGAATATGAAAGATTTATTCAAAAACAAATTATTATGGTCATTTGTAGGTGGTGTAGCCGCTACAGTGGCAGGTAGTAAGTTCGTAAAGAGCGATTGCGCAAGAAAAGCTGCAGTAAAATCAGTTGCGACTGGTATGCAGTTAAAGGATCAGGCACTTGCATCATATGATACAATTGTAGAAGACGCAAAAGATATCTATGCTGAAGCTAAAAGCAAGAAAGAAGCAAAATAGGGAATTTATATTTCCTATTTTTTAGGTGATAAGAGAATGTTAGAGTATCGTATAGTACATGACATACCAGGACGTATGAGAATACGTTATGGACGTTATCGCTTTTCTAGAAATAAGGCATTAGCCTTACATTTCGCATTATGTAAATGGGATATGGTTGAATCAGCCGATGTCAATGAAAGAACAGGTTCTATTTTGTTCACTTACAGTGTTGATCAAAGAGATGCTTTGATTGACAAAATCAACTCTTTAGATATCCCTCACTTTGATGATGCACCCTATGAAAAGATCATTAAAGAAAACAAGTATCTTATAGATCACCGTGATATCAACGATCAATACATTGGAAAATTCACTGCAATCATCGCAAGAAGATATGCTTCTAAATGGTTTTTACCATTACCAGTAAGAAACGTATTAACCATTTATCATACCATCCAGTATGTGAAAGAAGGACTTAATTCTCTTGTACATAAACGTATTGATGTACCAGTACTTGATGCCACAAGTATCTCTGTTTCTTTATTATCAGGACAATGGGGTACAGCACGTAATATCATGTTCTTATTGAATATCTCTTCATTGCTTGAAGACTATACAAAGAAAACAACATCATTACAGCTTAAAGAAACATTGTCTGTCAATATTGATAAAGTATGGGTATTAGAAGAAGGAAAAGAAAAACAGATTCCTACAACTCATTTACAGAAAGAAGATATTGTAGTCGTACAGACAGGTTCTATGGTTCCAGTAGATGGTGAAGTAGTAAATGGTGAAGCCATGATTAATGAATCAAGCTTTACTGGTGAACCATTAAGTAAGATGGTAAAACAAGGAAGTTCTGTTTTTGCAGGTACTGTTGTAGAAGAAGGTAAGATTTATATCGAGGTAAGAAATCTACAATTAGAAAGCCGTATTAATAAGATTGTAGATATGATTGATACAAACGAATCATTGAAAGCAGGTATTCAATCAGGGGCTGAACATTTAGCAGATGCGATTGTCCCTTATAGTTTTGTGGCTTTCTTTGGATTATTACTTGCCACAAGAAACCTTACACGTGCTTCTTCTGTATTACTTGTGGATTATTCATGTGCAATTAAGCTTTCTACATCTATTTCTGTTATTAGTGCGATGCAGGAAGCAGGACGTCATTCTGTTATGGTTAAGGGTGGTAAATACCTAGAAGCAATGGATCAGGCAGATACGATTGTCTTTGATAAAACAGGTACCCTTACAAATGCGCAGCCATTTGTACAGAAGGTTACACCAATAGGAAACTATACACGTGATGAAGTATTACGTATTGCAGCTTGTTTAGAGGAACATTTCCCACATAGTGTGGCTAATGCGATAGTAAAACAGGCATCATCTGAACATTTGCATCATGAAGAAGAACATGCTGAAGTGAAGTATATTATTGCGCATGGTATTGCGACTATTTATCGTGATCAGCGTGCTATTATCGGTAGTGATCATTTTGTATTTGAAGATGAACATATTACTAAAACAGAAGAAATAGAAACACTTATTAATAATCTTCAAAGTGAAGGAGCCAGTTCTTTGATATTCCTCGCAATAGGTGGAGAACTCGCTGGTATTATTTCTATTTATGATCCACTTAAACCAGAAGCAAAAGAAACTATTATGAATCTTAGACGCAGTGGTTTTAAGAATATCATTATGTTGACAGGTGATAGTGAGAATGCTGCTAAGCATATTGCGGAAGAACTCAATATTGATGGCTATTTAGCCGGTGTATTACCAGAAGACAAAGCCGATTATGTCAAGAAACTCAAAGATGAAGGACATAAAGTTGTCATGGTAGGTGATGGTGTTAATGATACTCCAGCCTTATCTTGTGCAGATGTCTCTATTTCTTTACAGGATAGTTCAGATATTGCGAGAGAACTTGCGGATGTGACACTTACTTCTTCATCATTAGAAGAAATTGTCGTATTTAAACAATTATCAAAACTATTGATGAAAAGAATCAAGCGTAACTATACAAGAATAGTCACTTTAAATACTGGATTAATATTATTAGGTATGTTTGGTGTCTTACCTGCAAGTACAACATCACTTATTCATAATGGTTCAACATTTATATTTGCGATATCATCTTCTACATCATTATTAGAAAATTGATGTACAGCCCCGTTCTGGGGCTTTTTTATTTCCGAGGAAAACTGCAAATGTCAACTCAAGTTTACGTGATAGTTGGTGGATGAAACTGCGGTTTCGTAATATTCTTGTTGAGGCACTATTCATGAAAAGGAGTTGAAAAAATGGACGCAATCTCACTCAACCATATATCTAATAGATATCCCTTATTAAATGACATCAGCATCACAGTTAAGTATGGAGAAATATATGGCATAGTGGGGAAACAGGCAACAACTCTATTTAAAATCATTCTTGGTAAAACCTACTATGATCAAGGACAAGTGAGTATTCTAGAAAGTACTCAAGAAAAGTATTTAAGACGTAATAGAAAAAGAATAGGCTACACTGTCAACAGCCACTTCTTTAATCGTTTGAATGCATCTAAGAACCTTTACTATCACTGTCTCATAAAAGGTATTTATGACAAAAAAGAAGTTGAACATGTCCTATCTCTCGTGGGCTTGCAGGACCAACAGTTACTTTATCGTGACTTCTCACACGAAATGAAATGTCGTCTTGCGATTGCGAAAGCTCTCTTAGGACATCCAGCTATTCTTCTACTTGATGAACCAATGGAAGATCTCAATAATGACGAAATAGCTTCTATTAGACAGCTTCTTCTTGCACTCAATAAAGAAGGTATTACGATACTGCTCTCTAGTCATTGTATCAACCACTTAAAAGGACTTGTCACGCACCATTGCATCATAGAATATGGAACTATCAAAGAGATTAAGGAGGGAACTCTTTGATTGAATCATGAATAAGTATGCCAATAAGATTCTGGGGTTATTAAATCATTCAATTTTTTTTGCTATTTAATCCAGAGATATACATTTCTCGACTTTTTTCCACTCATAATAGGATTAAATCATTAATATGGATACTCTCAATTTCCTAGAATATACAGAAGAATAAATAACCGGATAATTCTTTCAAATGTAGTGAAGCTTTCATTTTGTAGTCAACATCAGTTTTTAGTGACATCCTGCTTAAACTATAACCCCAACTGAATCTTATAAAGACTTTCATGATCCTTTTGACATAGTAACCAATATCTTCCTGCATGATCATGAAAGTCTATTTTTTATTGCATTATTCAACAAAAAGGAGAATCGAAGGGTGAATATGAAAAAGAAGGTCATATTGTTTGTATTTATTATTTTAATTGGTATAGTAACAATTGCAGTAAACAGATATTACAGTACTGACCATACTTTATCTGACTGCTACTATACACAGATTCCTCGTGTGGATGTGAATAGAAAATCATGGCTCATCGATGATTTTGGTCATAAACAACCCATTGGTAAAAAATATGTTCTTGTTTGTTATAATGCATTAGGAGAGTCAATGCGTGTGACATTTATTCATGCAGACTCTTATTGTCCAGGAACTTACATCAAGTTAAAAACAAAGAAGAAGATAGTCATCAACCAAAGGATTATATCTGAATCGAAAGTTCCACAACGTGCTTTAAATCAAATCAAGAGTCATGGAACAAAATAGATGAAAGGAGAGAGATATGAACTATGAAGTGATTAATTATATTATTGCCATCATGTATATTGTATTTATGATCTCCTTATTTGGTGCATCTGTTTATCTCTTTATACTAGTAGTCAAAGCTCTTAAGAAATATATTAATTCTAAAGATGTACGAGAAGAGAAAAAAGTGAATGCGAAATCTTTAGGAGAATCCCTTAAAGAAAACCGTCTCCGTTGTAAGATGACTCAAGAGTTTGTTGCAGAAACATTAGGTGTAAGTAGACAAGCTGTTTCTAAATGGGAGAATGGAACAAGTGATCCCAATACAACCAATCTTATTGCCCTATCAAGATTATATAAGGTCACACCCGAAGAGCTGCTTAAATGTATTCAAGAAAAGAGCCTGTCTAATGAATAGACAGGCCAGACAAAAAGGAAAATATATTATGAAAAAAACATTCTATAAGTATACTAATAAAATCCTTGTCGCAATGCAATTGAATACAAAAAAACAAATAAAAATCTAAAATTAACCCCCCTTATAAATATTATTTTATACAAACTAAAAAAGCCCGGCGAGATGAGCATCTCAATAGGCTTTTTTATTTAAGGAGTGCACTTAATATCAATTAAGTTCCTCTATGATTATTGTAGAAAACTCTATTACTAAATTCAATAAAATTCATAAATATAGAAAAAATTATAGTTTCATTGAGAGATAGAACTTATCTACATAGTTGTTCATAATCGCAATATTGAGTTCTTCCTTGTATTTACTATTATCGATAGTTTCAATAAGAGCTTTGTTTCTTTGATTCAACTGTTCAATCACTTCTTTACTAGGTATATGATTGGACTTATAAGAATTATGACTTTTAGAAGTCAAAACAAGATTCCAAATATCATCACTATACATAAATGACCAAGGAATCACATGATCTACACTGATATCATCAGGCTGTAATTCTTCTCCTGTATAAAAATCAATCGGTTTATTCATATTTTCAAGTAAGATATTTTTATATTTAGTGAGATTATTTCTTCTGATCTGATTATCAGAGATACCTTTTACTTTAGATGTAATACGAGGAGCATTATTAAACTTCTCTAATAACTGTGCCCATTTATAATTAAGTAATTGTGATAAAACAAAGCCATATTCTTTCAATAAGAGTACCTGTTCTTTATTGATCGAGATGTAGAGATACTCTTTATTAAGTACATAAAGATTCTTAGTTTCCTTATTCACATTCATGAAACGCCAAGATACATCATCCTTCAGCTTTCTTGCACATTTCTTTAACACATTCTTATAGAAGTCTTCTTCTGTATTTAATACAAGTTCAGCTTTATCAAACCAGGTAGGAATAGAAGACCCAGATAATTCCTTATACTTATCGATAAGTAAATCAACCTGCTGGACTATGACAGGTTTCTTTTTGATATTAGATCCTTGTCTTAAATTAAAGAAGAATGTTTGATTCCAATAATACTTCACCATCTTATGCGCTATCGCATCAAACGTAATCACATTATTTTCTTCTATGTGATTAAGAGTATATACATTCTCAAGAATAGCACGTCCCCAGGCTAACTTGTATGTATTATCATTATTCATATACTCAATCACATCAAGCCAGTCCTGTATATACTTATTCATAGGGATCCTCTACATATTCCAAATAGATTTTCTTATCAAAAGCACCATTATTGTGTGCTTTTTTTTCTTTAATAGACATTATTTCCTGCTGATCAATATGAAGTGTATTTTCTAGTGCCTCTAATACCTCTAATACATCCGCTATCTCTTTCTTAATATTTTCACCTTCAGCATTCATTACCTCATGACACTCTTCTAATAACTTATTTTTTAAACATTTGAGATATTCATCATCATTGAGTATTCTTGTTACACAAGTCTTATGATCATTCTCTATGATTTCAGGAATACGATCTCTGACTAACTTATTATGAATATGTTTCATTGGCATCACCTCTTCATTAATCATACATCTCCCTAAATCATTATGAAAGTTACTTTAAAAAAACTGTATGGTAAAATATCACTAAAGGACATTTTATTGCACGTATATATGAAGAAGGTTGCCTTTTATTGGAAGGGCTTACTTTGTATAATGTGATTGTAGGGAGGGAGAAACGTGCGATTATATTCAATACTTAAAGAACTCAGAGACAATTCTAAATATCTGCCAACGAATTACTTTGTGACAAAATTCAATGTTTCCAAAAGAACAATTCAAAATGATATTTCTTATCTCATGCGCATTTCTCCACGTAAAGGATTCCTGCTTCATATGAAAAGAGAACAGGGATACTTATTAGAAATCACCAATGAAACATTGTTCAATGATTTCTTAGAAACATTGAATGAAACATTCTATGTTTCTACTAATGAAAGACCTGCGCATATATTATCATATCTTGCCATTCAAGAAGATTATATCTCAATGAATAAGATTGCGGATATCTTCCAGGTCTCTAAGACAGTAATCAAGAATGATATGCATATCGTAGAAAGAATTGCGAAGGTGTATCATTTTGAAATCGAAAGAAAACAACACTATGGAATTAAAATCAATGGCTTGGACCAAGATTTTAAGATGTACCTTACAGAAGAATACATCAACGGCAGTTTCTTTATTCAGACAGCAGTCAATGATGTTACAAAGGATTTTAAGTTTGTCGAACAATCTTTTATAGGTTTACTTACACAGGAAAATGTGAATGTAAACTACAATGAGTTACTTAATATTACAGCCTATTTAAAAATCATGGTTTATAGTGCTTCTACTCATAGTGAACAGGATGAAGACTATACATATCAAGATATCACAATCCATCGCTTAGCTAAAAAAGTGATTGATGTGTTGAAAGGTCTCTATCATGTTGAGTTCTCTAATGAAAGCATTGATGGATTGATTACAGTCTTAAATAAGAATCTTAGAAAACGTTTAGAAAATATTGGTTTTAAATGCACCAATCTCGAAGAAGTCATCAATGACTTCTTAAAGAAAACAGATGAAATATATGAAACAACATTCTTACAGGATGAAGACTTTAAGAAGATGTTACTTATCCATGTCACATTACTTATAGATCGTCTTCATGACAAGATTTCCTATAAGAATGAATTAGCCAACGAATTAAGTATTACCAATTCAGTCGTATTTAATATCGCCATACAGTTCTGTGATATGCTTCATGAACTCTATGATGTCAAGCCAACCTTTGATGAAGTCGGATTTGTCGCTATGCATTTTGCTGGACATATGGAAAAGGAAAAACAACAAAAACTACAGCTTTATGATCGTATTGGGGTGGTCTGTTCCTCTGGAGGAGGCAGTGCTTATATGATCAAACTGCAGATAGAATCACTTTTTCCAAAAGCAACAGTCAAGACATTCTCATTCTTACAACAGGATGCTTTACTAGATTATTGTCCTGACCTTGTATTTACAATTATGCCGCTTTCTTTTGATATCCAGGCACCTATTATCTATATCAAGGAATTACTGGATGATAAGGATTTACAGCGTATTAAGCAGATCTTACAGACAGATGACTATGATCCTTATACGTTGGTCAATGATAAACCAATGTATCAATCATTCTTCTCTAAAGATTTCTTTAAGATAGATGAAGATGATGATTATGAGAATTTGATTTATCGTATGGCGATTGAATTAGAAGAACAAGGCTATGGGAAGAAGGGATTTGCGGATCTTGTATTAGAACGTGAATCCTATGTCAGTACGATTTATATGAATGGAATCTGTATTCCTCACCCATTAGAAACAGATGCATTAAAAAACATGATATCTGTAAGAATCTTAAAGAAACCATTTGAATCTCACGAGAAAACAGTCAAACTCGTATTCATGATTTGTTTAAGAAAGGATCAGATAGAAATGTATAAGGTTCTTACAAAGAAGCTCTATGCGCTTATGCATGAACCAAAATATATAGAAAGAATTTTAGAAGTCCAGTCATTTGAAGAAATGATGGCAGTGTTAGATGAATTAGGAGGTGTTCAACATGAATGATGAATTACTTAAAAGACTCAGTGATGCAGATAGTATTGCATCATGTGAAGATGAAGTAAGAAATATTCTCTATCATGAATTAAAAGATTATTGTGACGAAGTCTATTGTGACTCTTTAGGCAGTGTGATTTTTCATAAAAAGGGATGTAGTTTAAATCCTTTAAAGATCATGTTTTGTGCACATATGGATGAAGTCGGATTTGAAGTGAGATATATCTCAGATATTGGTTTCCTCTATTTAATGCCATTAGGTGGCGTGTTAGATAAGAGTAAGGAAATGCAGATTGTGCGTGTGACAACATCGGATGGACGTAAGTATGAAGGCTTATTGAATGTGACTAAGGATAGTAATGGCCAGGTTAAAGATATGTATGTAGATATTGGCTGTGAAACAGCCCAGGAAGTGAAAGACCTTGGTATTTCTATTGGTGATATGGTCTGTTTTGCATCAAGTACGCGTCAAATTCAGCCCCATGTTTATATGGGTAAAGCAATGGATGACCGTTCAGGATGTTATGTACTTGCAGAAGCCTTAAAGCAGGTGAAGTTCAATGAACATGACTTATATTTTGTTGCAACAAGTAGTGAAGAAGTCGGTGTACGTGGTGCAAAAACAGCTACACATCTTATTGATCCAGATATCGTATATGCAATTGATGTCGCAAATAATCCAGAACTTGTAAAGAACTATACAAATACCCGATTGATTGGACATGGTCCAATGATTGTTCATTATGATAAAACAATGGCTCCTAATAGAAAACTATTGGCCTATGTTAAAGAAGTGGCTGATAAGAATAATATTCCTTATCAGTGCGATATGTTTAAGGGTGGAGGAACAGATGCAGGTAATGCACATTTAGAAGCGGGAGGACGCTTAGCACTTGTATTAGGTATTCCACTACGTTATTGTCATGGATCTTATTCAATGGTTCATAGCAATGACTTACAGCATTTGATTCAATTGATTTGTAAATTAATACAAATAGATAATTCACAATATCAGGCAATGATAACATTTATTACGGAGGGTTAAGAACATGACTGAAATGGAAAGACAAATTATCGGAATTATTTCTTCATCAGGACAAAGCAAATCTATGGCTTTTGAAGCATTGAAGAAAGTAAAAACAGGAGAATATGATGAAGCGAGAAGACTATTAGATGAAGCAAGAAAAATAGACATCGAAGCACATTCTATTCAGACTAAGCTTATTCAGGCTGAAATGTCAGACACTGAAGAAAAGCCAGTAGTTGGGTTATTAATGGTTCATGCTCAGGACCATTACATGACATCTCAATTAGCAAGGGATCTAATTGAAGAGTTAATAACAATCTTTGAAGCAAAGGAGGGAAAGTAAAATGAAAATTGTATTATGTTGTGCAGGTGGTCTCTCAACAACTATGTTGATGGACAGCATGAAAGCCATCGTTAAGAAGAGTGCAAAGCTAAATGAAGATGACTTCAGCTTTGTTGCGATTCCAGTAGATATCTTACAGAGTGAAGTAGAAGACTGCGATGTATTAGTTATTGGACCACAGATTGTGCATAAATTGGACTTCATCAAGCCAATTATTGAACCATACCATATTCCATATGTAATCGTTGATCAAGAAGTATATGGAAAAATGGATGGTGCAACTGTTATGAAACAGGTATTAATCGCACGTAGAAAAGCAGACATGGCAAAATAAAAAATAATTTGGAGGGACTAAAATGTTTGATAAATTCGAAGCATTTATGAACAAGTACTTGACTCCACTTGCAAACAAGATGGATAAACAGGTTCATTTAAGTGCTATTAAAAAATCAATGGTTGCCTTAACACCATTACTAATCATTGGTAGTTTCTGTTTGATTCCAGAAGCTATCCCAAACATGATTGGTGCAAAACATCCCGTATCAGTTTGGATCTTAAAGAATCTTGATTTAATCTACATTCCATACAATGTAGGTATGGCTTTAATGTCAGTATATGTATCAATCATTATTGCATATCATTTAGCTAACAGCTATAAACAGGACGTTCCTGGTGCTGTCAGCATGGCATTAATCTCTTTCTTTATTATGACTTACCAGACAAAAGAAGGTGGAGGATTAGATACTACTTTCTTTGGTCCTAAGGGTCTATTTGCGGCTATGTTCGCATCTATTATTGCGGTTGAATTATTCCGCTGGTGTAAAAAGAAGAAATTCACCATCAAGATGCCAGAATCAGTTCCTGACTTCGTATCTAGATCATTTGAAATGATTCCATTATCAGTGATTGTTATTGGTTTCTTCTTAATCATACGTATTGTATGTATCAATGTATTCAATACAATGCCTCCTTTAATCTTTACTAAGTTATTCGCACCTTTAGTAGGTTCAATGGATAACCCAATTGCTTATTTATTCTTAAAAATGCTTCAGTGCTTATTATTCTTCTTTGGTATTCATCCATCAGTATTAAGCCCTATCACAAGCCCAATCTCAACTCAGTTCTTAGCTGACAATATCGCTGCGAGCTTAGCTAAACAGCCATTACCTCATTTCTACTGCCCAGGTCCTGAATCAGCATTCGGTAACTTCACTGGTACTGGTGTAACAATCGGATTAGTATTCTGGTGCTTATTATCTAAGAACAAGGCTTTAAAACAGGTAGGACGTGTTGCCCTTATTCCAGCATTATTTGGTATCAATGAACCAATCCTATTTGGTGCTCCAATCGTATTAAACCCTATATTCTTTATTCCTTACGTAATCTTTGGTGGAATTATCGGAAGCTTTGGTGGTTTCGCTATGTACTTTGGAATTATGGAAAAATCTATCTTTACACCTCCATACGTTGGTGTATTCTTAGAAGGTTACTTAACTAACTTCGACATGATGTCTATTGTAGTCAATGCGGCTCAGATGATTGCATCAATTGTTGTGTGGTATCCATTCTTCAAGATTTATGAAAAACGTTATGGACAAGATGTTAAAAAGAAAGATACTAATAATGTTATTTCAGACGAAGATGCTGCAATTTTAGACGATTTAGACTTAGACTTTTAATATCAAAGGGGCAGGCATTCGCTTGCCCCCTTATATTTTTATAAGAGGTATATACATATGGCTAAAAGAATAGATATAGTTCAGAACTATTTAAAAGAGAAGAACATAGATGCTTTATTACTCAAAAGCAAAACAATGAAGAAGTGGATGTCTACAATGACAGGAAGTGGATGTAAGATTCTGATTACACAATCTAAGGGTTATTTGATTCTAGATGGTAGATATCTTACAGAAGCAAAAGAAACAGAATTTGATTTAGAAATCGTTCTTCATAATCCTCATACAACAGGCCGTAACTATTTAGCTGCAGTAGAAAGACTACTTAAGGAAGAGAACTGTAAGAATCTAGGTGTAGAAGCGGATGAAGTACTAGTTAATGAATATGAACAAATGAAACAATTGGGTGTTGATATTTGTTTATTAGATGAAGATATTATGAATTTAAGAATTGTGAAAGACTCTGAAGAAATAGCCGCAATGAGAAAAACAATTGCGATTACAGATGATATCTATTCAAAGGTCATTGAACATATTAAAGTAGGTATGACTGAGTATGAAATCAGTGCTTTAGTTCAATATTACTCTATTGCATCAGGTGCACAACAGATGTCATTTGATACGATTGTATCAAGTGGTGAAAGAACAGCTTTACCTCATGGCAGACCAACTGGTAGGAGAGTGAAGGCACATGAACCTATTATGATTGATTTTGGTATTCAGTATGATAATTATCAATCAGATATGACACGTGTATGCTTTATTGGTGAGCCAGAGGAACGTTACAAGAAAATCTATGATGTTGTATTAGAAGCACAGCTTGCTGGTTTAAAGGCTATTAAAGAAGGCGCTCTTGCAAGTGAGTGTGACCAGGCTGCAAGACAAGTGATTGTTGATGCAGGTTATGGTGAGTATTTTGATCATGGACTTGGACATGGAATAGGTGTGACTGATAGTAATGAAGGACCTATTTTAAATAGTAAGAGTCAGACAGTTTTAAAAGAAGGTATGATGATGTCATGTGAACCTGGTATTTATATACCTGGAGTAGGTGGCATTAGAATAGAAGATGATGTCCTTATTGAAAATGGAGTAGGTGTTCCACTTAATAAAACAACTAAGGACTATATAATACTGGAGGAAAAATAGTATGCATTATGATTTTGATGAAGTACATAATCGTTTAGGTACTTATTGTACACAATGGGATTATATTGAAGACCGTTTTAATAAGAAGGATTTAATACCATTCTCTATTTCTGATACAGATTTTATTATTCCTAAACCAATCACAAAAAAGATCCATGAAGTAGCAGATCATCAGATTTATGGTTATACAAGATGGAATCATCATGATTTCAAATCTTCTATTACTACTTATTTCAAAAGAAGATTTGATACAGATATGGAAGAAGACTGGATTCTTTATAGCCCATCTGTGATGTATTCTGTGTCATTACTCATTCGCTTATTAAGTCAACCTCATGACAAGGTATTGACTATGAACCCTATGTATGATGCTTTTATTAATGTGATTAAAGAAAATGATAGAGAACTTCTTTCACATCATCTGATAAAGGAAGAGGGTACATTCAAGATTGATTTTGATGTATTTGAAAAGCAGGCTCAGGAAAGTACTCTATTACTTCTTTGTTCACCTCATAATCCAACAGGTAGAATATGGAGTGATGAGGAAATGCATCGTATGATTGAAATCTGTAAGAAATATCAGGTAAAGATCATTTCAGATGAAATTCATATGGATATTAGAATTAAAGATGCGAAACATCATCCATTAATGAAATACTATGGTGAATATAAAGATATCTTTACAGCAAGTTCTTCAAGTAAAACATTAAATACACCAGGTCTCATAGGTTCTTATGTTATTATCCCTGATGAAAAGATCAGAGATGAATTCCTAGGTGTAACAAGAAGAAGAGATTTTCTTAATTCAGCAAGTATATTTGGTATGTATGCCACTATGATTGGTTATACTGAATGTGATGATTATATTGATCAGTTAAATGAATATATTCGTGGAAATATGGAACTCGTAGAAAACTTTATAAGAGATGAATTAAAAGACTTCAAGTTCCAAAGACCAGAAGCTACATATCTTGCCTGGATTGATGCAAGAGATGTCCCATTCACTTCTGATGAGATTCAGGATGCACTTGTGAATGTAGGAGGAGTCGCCATTATGAAAGGTGAAATCTATGGTGAAAATGGTGCAAAGTATTTAAGAATGAACTTAGGTTGTCCTCGCTCTAAGATTGAAGAAGGATTAAAACGATTCAAGAAAGCAATGGATTACTTATATAATAAATAGAAGGAGATTGTCTTATGCGTATTTTATGGAACAAACTAACATTCTGGCTAGATAGAAAGCCATCTAAAGTCCCTTTTGCCTCTAGAGTATTTGCCTATGTTTTAGACTGGGTAATTGGAGGTATCCTTTGTGGATTACCTGCCGTTGCAATCTACAGCATGGTCACTAAACGTGATGATATGTTTAGTGATTTATATGTATTTGCCGCTTTAGGATTTCCTAAATGGTGGGGTTATGTCGCAGGATTATTATGCTTAGTAGTTGCAGTAATCTATTTTGTATATATCCCATATAAAGTGTATCCAGGTCAGACACTTGGTAAGAAAATTATGAAGCTTAAGATTGTCAGACTGGACTGGCAGCTACTAGATATCAAAACACTTGTATTAAGAAATATTGTTGGCTTATTACTTATTGAAAGTGTATCTATGATTGTGAGTCGTTATTTAAGACAGATGTTGACTCTTGCGACAGGAATCTATTTTGAATATTACTTAACAGCTATTGGTGCTGTATTGACTATTATCTCAGGTGTAATGGTCTATAATACAGGCTCTAGAAGAGCTATTCATGACTATATTGCGAAAACAACAGTAGTAGGTATAGAGGAAGAAGCACCTGTACCTAAGAATAGAAAAGAAAGACGTAAAAAAAGAAATAAACACGCATAAGACTCAAGATGGGCATTTTTGCCCATCTTTTTTTACGCGATTTTTACATCCGCTCTAATAGAAAGGAGATTCGTAGGGTGGGTATTGCTATCACGTTTACGTGATAGCGTATCCTCAAGATACGAGGATGTAAAAGTGTTTAAAAAGATTGAAGAAGTGAGTAAGTTATCAGGAGTCAGTAAGCGTACATTACAATATTATGATGATGATGAAGGTATATTGCCTGTTAAACGCTCTAAGAATAATTATAGACTTTATGATGATGAGACAATGGAAAGACTATGGAAAATCTTATGGTACAAGGAAATGGGGTTAGATTTAAAGGAAATAAAACTGATTCTAGAAGGAATGAAGCAGGAAACTGTAATAGAAGAGAAAGTAAATAAAATCAATTATACGATTAGAGTTTTAGAGGAACAAAAGAAAGTGATAGAATATATACAGAGATATTCTATTCCAGTAAAGAGTGAAGAGAATAATAAGACATTTAAAGATCAAATCAAACAAATAAGAAAAGAACAAGGTATGTAGGAGGGAAGAACTTATGAAGGTCAATAAAATGATTGATGGTGTCAAAGATGGAATTGATGATGCAAGAGTGAAAGTAGTCAAAGAAGTTACTGATGCAGAGTTAGATAAGCATGCTAAAGAATTAGTCGATGTTGCAGTAGACAAAGCAAAAGAATTTGAGGATGCTGTATCAGATGTAGCTCAGAGTTTGGCAAAGATAATCGAAGAAAGTAAACGTCAATGGAATTTAAATAGATTAAAGCCAATTTTCTTACATGATTTAAATGGAATGCGCTATTCAAGACTAATTAGAATTGTAGAAAGAGATAAGAAGTTCGAAATTGAAGTATGCAAGGGTTCTATTGGGTATTGGGCTACTTGTAAAGGTGAAAGATGGATGAATATCTTTAAGGATTCAGTCAATAAGTTTGGATTAAATTTCTATCCGAATGATGAAGTGAATTTCTATTATATGGATCCTACAGATGGTGATAGTTATATTGTGCTAGATGAGTACTTTTATCGATTGAAACAGGCACGTGTGAGTGAATTACAGAAGATTGCGCAAGATTTAGGTGCTAAATACTTTAAAGTTACATATATGAAAGAAAAAACAACTTTAAGTAAGAAGAGTGCTAATGGAAAAGGATCAATTCATAAAAAGGGCAATGGTTCAGCACAAATGAATGCGACAGAGCAGAAGTATGATAGAATGGATATTGCAGCTGAAATGAGTTTCCCTGGACATGAACCAGTCATGCCTCATGTAAGATATCTGAAGTATGATCCTAATATACTGAATTTGATTGAGATGCGTATGGATACTAAAGGACCTATTAACCATCAGATATTAAATATTAAATTAAGTAGTTCATCAGGATTAAAGGAGACTGATGCAGTGAAGGTAGATATGATATTGAAAAGTTTGAAGATGGCAGGTAATACTACAGTATCAAGTGAAGCAAAAAATGAAGCTAAAAGTATTTTGAAATATGAAATAGACTTCTAATAGTACTTACTTAATGATTAGGTAGTGTTTATTGGTTAAACAGTTGATGTTGTTATTGAAAGAATTGATTAACTAAAGTATGATAAGAGTGTTCTTAATGGTGTAGGAACACTTTTATTTATACTTTTTGCCACGCTATTGATAAATACTAGGAATAATCGAGGTTTTGTAGGAGATTTTAAGGCTATGGTTACAAGAAATAGTTTTGCCACGCATTTTGGTTATTTTAAGTAGTGTTTATCAGGGTTTTGTAGGTAAGGATTCATAATAGTTAACCCCTGTTGGGGACGGAAACTACAATTAATTTATTAATTTCTAACTATGCTACGGTTTTAAATTCATAATAGTTAACCCCTGTTGGGGACGGAAACTCTTTCTTGTGATTCCAAAGAATAGTTCTCTATGTATTCATAATAGTTAACCCCTGTTGGGGACGGAAACCCGTATGCAGTTCCTACTAGTGCTATTGAGAAAAATAATTCATAATAGTTAACCCCTGTTGGGGACGGAAACTAAAGAACCTTTACCAATTCATTGAATTGCTTGATAGTTTTTAATTCATAATAGTTAACCCCTGTTGGGGACGGGAACCCACACATCATTAAGATATCATACAATGTTATTTTCTGTGATTCATAATAGTTAACCCCTGTTGGGGACGGAAACATTTTCAAGTTTTCCTGTATCGCATGGATTGCCTTGAATACAATTCATAATAGTTAACCCCTGTTGGGGACGGAAACCATTATAAGTTAGTGTTGTAAGTAGTTCTTCATTAATTCATAATAGTTAACCCCTTTAGGGGACACACAATAAAAACATCCCCTAGAGGATGTTTTTATTTAACAATCTGATAATGTTCAATAACTCATGAAGTACTTAAACATCTCATTTTATTGTTGTAGGTTATGCATAGTTTTCTTAATTCTTCTCTAATTGTTTCTTTATTCCATACTTTATCTGATATTCCAATCAACTCTTTTACCCATGATGTAAAGGAGTATTTTATTCTCTATTTTTACTAAATTTTAAATAACTATTTGAAAACGAAACAAAATACTATATAATGAACTATTCGATAAAATATTCATCTCATTTAAACAATGAAAGTTACAATTATCGGATGGTGGATGAAAGGAAATAATAGATATTATGTTATAATATAGTAAGCGTATACATTATTGAGGAGGGCACCTAATGTATAAGAAACTAAAAATAGAACTGGCTACAGACAAAATAGACTTTAGAAAGTCTTCTTGTTTTCAGGGAGCACTATTTGAATTAATGGATACAGACTATGTATCTATTCTTCATCAACAGAATAGACATCCTTATAGCCAGTATGTTTATAAAGACAAAGACAAAGTATATTGGACAATATGTACATGTGATGATGATTCATCACACTATATGATGAATCCAATACTGGATGATTCTATCCAACAGATTTCTTTAAACAAAGAAAAAGAACCCATTTCATTTGTTTCTAAACAGTTAAAGATGGTATCCCAGGAACAATTAATGGATCACTTCTACAATAAGCCTGCAGAAAGATATTTAGAAATAAGAATACTTACACCTATGTCTTTTAAAAGTTATGGCAGATATATCAATTATCCTGATTTACGCTTAATTTATCAGAGTTTAATGAATAAATATGATTCTGTATTAAAAGAAGCCAGTATGTTTGATGAAGATACATTAGATATGCTTGTAGAAGGAAGTGAGATAGTAAAATATAATCTCCGCTCTTATTTATTCCCATTACAGGGAGTAAAGATTCCTTCTTTCTTTGGTTCTATGACTATTAAAGTCACAAGTACTGATACAGCTGCAAAATTTATAAGACTATTATTAGAGTTTGGAGAATATTCTGGAGTAGGTATTAAAACAGGTTTAGGAATGGGTGCTATACAAATCGTAAGGAGGGATAATGAATGACAGATCATGAAACTAAAATCATCATAGGAAGCTTGCTTCATGATATAGGTAAAGTTGTTTATAGAAAAGGAATGGATGGTCGTAAACATAGTCAAAGTGGTTATGAATATCTCAAGAACTATACAGATGATAAAGATATCCTAAATGCAGTAAGATATCATCATGCTGATGCTTTACATCAATCTTCTATTGAAGATGATTCTATTGCTTATATTACTTATATTGCGGATAATATCGCATCAGGTGCAGATAGAAGAAACAAAGAAATAGAAGACAAAGGATTTGAAATACATACGGCTTTACAACCTGTATTTAATCTCTTAAATGGGAATAAAGGTAATTTATACTATCATGCAGGAAGTTTAAAGGATAATATCAACTATCCTACGCATACAAAAACAGAATTCAATGCATCACAATACAGTGAAATACTGAGTAATATATCTTCTAACTTGAATGGATTAGATTTAAAAGATCATGCTTATATCAATTCATTATTAGAAGTATTAGAAGCTAATTTATCATTTGTCCCTTCTTCTACATCTAAGAAAGAAGTAGCTGATATATCACTTTATGATCATGTAAAGCTCACAGCTGCATTCGCAAGTGCTATCTATGCCTACTTAAAGGAACAGAATATTACTGATTATAAGACAGAATTATATAAGAATGCATCTCTATTCTATGATAAGAAAGCATTCTTACTAGCTTCATTAGATATTTCTGGAATACAGAAGTTTATTTACACTATTACAACTAAGAGTGCATTAAAATCTTTACGCTCACGTTCTTTCTATCTAGAAATCATGATGGAACATATTATTGATACACTCTTAGATAAACTTCATCTTTCACGTGCCAATCTTATTTATAGTGGTGGTGGTCATTGTTATATGATTCTGCCTAATACAAAAGAAACACAAACAATATTTGATGAAGAAATCAAGAATGTGAATAAGTGGTTCTTAAAACACTTCCAAACAGCACTCTATATTGCAGGTGCGTATGTTCCTTGCAGTAGTAAAGATTTACAGAATGAACCAAATGGTTCTTATTCAGCACTTTATAGAGAACTCTCTACAAAGCTTTCATTAAATAAATCTCATCGTTATACAGCTGCTGAAATCATCGCATTAAACAAGATACAGGCAGATGACTACGAAAGAGAATGTAGAGTATGTAAGAGACTAGGTAAAGTGAATGAGGATGGAGAATGTTCTATTTGTGAATCTTTAATTAAGTTCTCTAAGAAACTAATGGATATGGATTTCTTCTCTATTACTCAACAAAAGCAACAAGGTTTACCACTACCTGGTGACTATTACCTTGTATCTGATAGTGAAGAAACCTTAAAAGAAAGAATGGTTAATGATGACTCTTTTGTAAGAGCCTATTGTAAGAATAACCCTCATACAGGTAAAAGTATTTCTACTAAGTTATGGGTAGGGGATTATCATTCTGAAGATGAATTTGTAAAGTTAGCTGAAAAATCAAATGGTATCAAGAGAATTGCAGTACTCAGAGCGGATGTGGATAACTTAGGACATGCCTTTATTGCAGGTTTTCCAGATAAGTATATGACACTCTCTCGTACTGCTACATTATCAAGACAGTTATCTTTATTCTTTAAATATCATATCAAGAGTATTTTAGAGAAAGGGTCTTATTATATTAGTCATGAAGAAGGCCATCCACGTCATGCAGCTATTGTTTATTCAGGTGGAGATGACTTATTTATAGTTGGTGCATGGAATGATGTCATTGAACTTGCTGTTGATATAAAAGATTCTTTAAAGGCTTATACAGAAAATACACTCACTATATCAGGTGGTATTGGTTTATATACATCTACTTATCCAATTAGTGTTATTGCCGATGAAGTGGCAGAAATGGAAGATAAGTCTAAAGGGCATGAAGGTAAGAATTCAATCACATTATTTGAAGATGGTAAAGATCATAAAGAAGGTGAAGAGGATCATATTAGTGATGGTACATATACTTGGGATGACTTTACAGAAAGAGTTATTAAAGAAAAATATGCTGTATTAGATCATTTCTTTAGAAAATCTATGAGTGGTGATAAGTCTGATACAGAAAGAGGAAAAGCGTTCTTATATCACTTATTAGAGTTAATTAGAAAGAGAAAAGAAGGAATTAACTTTGCTAGATTTGTTTACTTACTTGCAAGAATGGAACCTAATTCTAAAGCAACTATAGCTGAAAAAGAAGCATATAAAGAATTCTCAGATCATATGTATAAGTGGTATCGCAATGAAAAAGACTGTCGTGAATTAAAGACAGCTATTAATATATTTGTTTATTCTATAAGAGAAAGAGAGGAGTAGTTTATGAGTTTAGATCTAGATAAAGTAGAAAATACAATCAAAGAATTAAAAACAAAAAAGAATCAGAGAGGGAAACCTATTGGATTATTAACAGTTTCACAAATTAGAAACTTATTAGCTATGTCTGCAGATATACTTAATGAAGTATTAGAATACCCAGAAGAGAACTTATCTGAAGAATTATTAGATAGAGTAAGTTATCTCACAGTAAGATTCTATTATGAAGCAGGTCGAGATGAGAAAGTGAAAAGTTTTATTGAAACAGCTAAGCTTCTTCCTTTCTTAAAAGGTATTAAAACTAGAAAACAATATATTCAGTATTATCAGTATATGGAAGCATTAGTCGCATTCCATAAATATCATGGTGGAAAGGATCAGTAGGATTATGTATACAAAAATTCAGATTACAGGAACAATTGAAGTATTAACAGGAATGCATATTGGAGGATCATCAGCTTTCGCTGCAATTGGTGCAGTTGATTCTCCAGTTATTAAAGATGTGATTACAGGTTATCCAATGATTCCAGGAAGTTCATTAAAGGGAAAAATGCGTACACTTCTTGCGAAAGCTTATAATGAATCAGTTGCGAATAAACCTGATCAGGATTGTGAAAGAATCAAAAGAGTATTTGGTAGTGCTGAAAAGGATAATGTGAAAAAGAGTAGAATCCAGATATCTGATATGATTCTTTCGAATGATAAAGATTTAAGAAAGAAAGGTTTAAACAGCTTAACAGAAGTTAAGTTTGAAAATACTATTAACCGTGCTACTGCAGTTGCGAATCCAAGACAGATTGAAAGAGTTGTAAGAGGTTCAGAATTTGATTTAGATATCCTTTATGAAGTAGATAACATGGATGACTTATATGAGGATATTGAACTGATTGCAGAAGCTTTCAAGATGCTTCAGTATGACTATTTAGGCGGTAGTGGTTCTAGAGGATATGGTAAAGTAAAATTCACTGATTTATATGCAGAAACAGTAATTGGTCAATTAGATAAGAGTGTAGAAGATAAAATCAATGATATTTTAAGTAAAGTATCTCAATAATGAAAGGTGGTAGGCACCATGAACTATAAGATTTATAAAATGATTTTTACACAGGGTGTACATTTTGGTGATCACTCCTTAGAAAAGTCAGAAATCACTTTTCAGGCAGATACTCTCTTTTCTGCTTTATGTATAGAAGCACTTAAGATTGATAAGTTAGATGTATTATTAAATAGTGTTAAAGAGAATCATTTGGTATTCTCTGATGCATTTCCTTATATGAATCAAGAGTTCTTTATTCCTAAACCAATGAAGAAGATTGAACAAGTCACTCAAAGTGAAGATATGACAATACGTAAGAAGTTTAAGAAACTAGAATATGTACAAGTTTCTTTATTAAATCAGTATCTTAAGGGACAATATCCTATTGATAAAGGTTCTGATATAAAAGAATTAGGTGTACATACCTTAAAAACATCTGCATCAATTAGAGGAAACGAAGAAGCACTTCCTTATCGTGTAGGTATTTATCGCTTTAAAGAACACAATGGTTTATATATAGTTGTAGGTTATGATTCTGAAGAAACACTTCACTTATTTGATGAATTATTTAAGATGTTAAGTTTATCAGGTATTGGCGGAAAGAAGAATTCTGGTTTAGGACACTTCAGATATAATACAGTAGAATTACCAAAAGAATTAAATAAACGTTTGAATACAAAAGGTGAAGTTATGACACTCTCTGTATCACTTCCTACAGAGGATGAACTAGAAGATATCTTAGATGATTCTCGTTACTTACTTGTAAAAAGAAGTGGTTTCATAGACTCATATACTTATTCTAAAGAACAGCGTAGAAAGAAAGATATTTACTTATTTAAATCAGGTTCATGTTTTAATAAGACTTACCAGGGAGATATTTACAACGTATCATCAGGTGGCAGTCATCCTGTGTATAAGTATGCAAAACCATTATTTATGGGGGTAGAAGTATGAAGAACTATTTAAAGTCTTATCGTATACATTTAAAAGTATTAGGCCCTGTATTTATTGGGAGTGGGAAAGAGTTATCTAAGAAGGAATACTTGTTCTATAAGAATAATCAGATTGCAGTCATTGATATCGCAAAGTTTTATCTAGAACTAAAGAAAATCAATAAGCTCAATTCTTTTGAGGCTTTTATGTTAGATGAACATGAACATCTAGGTTCTTGGATAAGAAAGAATAATGTTAATAATTCTATTGTTGATAGATGTATTAAATATACCTTGGATAAGGGAGATATCGAGGAAACGAAAAGAAGAAGTGTCATGTTAGAGTTTGTAAAGGATCCTTATGGAAATCCTTATGTTCCTGGTAGTTCTCTTAAAGGTATGTTTAGAACAATCTTTCTTGCAGATAGATTAATTAATCATTCAAAGGATTATACGATTCAAAGAAAACAGTTCAAAGAGAAAGTATTTGAAAAAGAAACCAACAAAAAGAGATATTTATCTAGAAATATCCAGGATATTGAAGCAAAAACCTTTAGAACATTACATAGATCTGATACAAGGGTTGATGATGCAGTCGATGATGCAGTCAATGATATAATGGCTGGATTTATTGTGAGTGATAGTGAACCATTATCAGTAGAAGATCTCACTTTAGCTCAGAAAGTAGATGTACATGTTAAGAAAGGGGCTAAAAATTTACCTTCAGTAAGAGAATGTTTAAAGCCTGGTACAGACATTGTATTTACAGTTACTATTGATACAAGTATCTGTCCATATACTAAACAGGATATTATAGAATCCATTAACTACTTTGATGACAATTATAATAAGTATTTTGTTGAACCATTTACTGCAGTTGAGTATATAGATGATGGCTCTGTATTTCTAGGTGGAGGAAGTGGATATGCAAGTAAAACAGCTGTTTATCCACTATTTGATGGAGAAGACAGTGAACAAACAGTACGTATAGTCCAGCAGATTATGGTTAACACAACAACATTTGATAAGAAGACAAGACGTAATCTTCATAAACATGAGGATGATTTACGTCTTTATGGTATTTCTCCACATACAATCAAATGTACATACTATCATGATCAGTTACTACAAATGGGTTTATGTCAATTAGACAAAATAGAAGAACTTAACTGATACTTGGGTAACCAAGTATCAGCTTTCTCCTTCTCTTTTAAGGGACAATACAAGGAGGAAGCGTTATGAGTATATTGTATATTGATAAAAGTGATTGTGTGATAGGTAAGCAGGATAATAGAATAACAGTCAAGTATAAAGACGGAATGGTTCGTACTATTCCAGTAGAAAGTATTGATGGTATAACTCTATTAGGTCATGCACAAGTCACAACGCAATGTATCCAAGAATGTTTAAAGAAAGGTATTTCTTTATCTTATTTTTCAAAGGGGGGTCACTATTTTGGCAGGTTGTCTTCAACAGGTCATATTAAAGCGTCTCTTCAAAGAAAGCAGGCAGGTTTATATGACCAACCATTCGCATTAGAACTTTCTAAGAAAATCATTTATGCCAAGATACACAATCAGATTATAGTATTGAGAAGATATTCTAAAAGCACAAATCATAATATAAGTGATATTGAATTACATATGAAGAGTGCTTTAAGAAAAGTGTATTATGTAAAGAGTATAGAAGAACTCATGGGATATGAAGGAAGTGCTGCAAAGTATTATTTTAAAGGCTTATCCATCTGTATTGATGATGCATTTAAGTTTGAAGGAAGAAGTAAAAGACCGCCTCGTGATGCATTTAATTCTATGTTGAGTCTAGGTTATTCTATCTTGATGAATGAACTCTATGGAGAAATAGAGATAAAAGGTTTAAATGCGTATTTTGGATTTCTTCATAGAGATGCTGAAAAACACCCAACACTTGCAAGTGATATGATGGAAGAATGGAGAGCAGTTCTTATAGACTCTACAGTCATGAGTATGATCAATGGACATGAAGTGTATATTGATGAGTTTTATTCAGATGATGGAGAAGGAGTTTATATCTCTAAACAAGCATTGAATAAATTCATCAAGAAACTAGAAAATAAGTTTCAGATATGTCAGAAATATTTAGATTATATTGATTATCCAGTAAGCTTCAGAAGTGCAATATCTTTTCAAATGAGTTCGTTAGTAGATGCGATTATACATGAAGATGTATCAATTTATTCTCCTATTATGATTAGGCAATCATTATGGAAATAGAAGATTATTTCTTTGAGGTTGATGAGAATAAATCAATCAGAAAAGTGTTCGTATTGATTATCTATGATATTGTGGATAATAGAAAGAGACAAAGATTTGCGAAATGGTTATCAGGCTATGGAGTAAGAGTACAGAAATCAGCTTTTGAAGCACATTTAAGAAAGAACAAATTTGATAAACTAGTCAAGGGTATACCTAAAAGAATAGGGACTCAAGATAGTGTAAGAATATATAAGATTAATGGAAAGGGGCAGATAATATCCTGGGGTAAGGATGAAAGTGAAGAATCTGAGGATATTATTGTGATATAAGATGGGTAAAAAAATTTTGTTTTCTCCTGTAGGAGGTACTGATCCAATATCTGAGAATAACTATAGAGATGGTTCTATGCTGCATATATGCAGACATTATAAGCCGGATAAAGTTATTTTATATTTATCTAAGGAGATGGCTGAGAAGCATCATAAATATAATCCATATGGGTACTGTATAGAGAAGTTAGCTGAATTACAGAATAGACATATAGATGTTGAATATATAGAACGTAATGAATTAACTAAAGTACAAGAGTTTGATTACTTCTATAAGGATTTCAGAGATATATTAATGAATATTATGGGAGATATGGATGAAGATGATGAATTCCTTTTAAATATATCTTCTGGTACACCAGCAATGAAGAGTGGGTTAGTTGTATTAAAGACATTAGGAGAATTACCTTGTCGTACAATACAGGTTGTAACACCAACAGGTAAACTTAATGAACATTCTCATAAAGAAAATGATTATGAGACTTTATGGGAGTTAGATGAAGATAATAACCCAGATTCTGCAAATAGATGTATAGAAGTAGAATGTCCTACATTAGCTATTATTAAGAAAGAAGAGATTATTAAGAAGCATATAGAAGCTTATGATTATTCTGCAGCATTACAAGTAGCGAAGACTATTAAGAAGAGTGCTATGGAAAAAGGTTATTATTCTTTGATTGAAATGGCTAAGTATAGAGAATCATTGGATTATAAGAAAGCATTAGAGATATCTTTAAAGGAAAAGGTTTATTGTTTTCCTGTAAAGGATGATAAAGGTATTAAATTATTTGAGTATGCATTAAATATTGATGTAAAGAGAAGAAGACATGAATATGCAGACTTTATTAGATCTATTACGCCTTTATTTGTAGACTTGTTTGAATTGGTATTGAAACATGAAACAGGTATTGATATTAATAAATACTGTAGAATAGAGAAGAAGAAAAGACATTCTATGCGTATATGGGATTTAGATAAACTAAATGGTAGTGATGTTTTGAAATCATTGAATAATTACTACTTAAATGGTTTCAAAGAAGGTCCTATATATTCTGAACCATTGGTTGTATTATTGAATGATTTCATACCTAGTAGTAGAAAAGAAGCAGCAGATCTCGTTTCAGATCTACGTAGTGTAGAAGGTAATATTCGTAATATTACAGCACATGAAATGGTTTGTGTTACAGATGATGTAATAAAGGATAAGACTAACTTCTCTTCTAATGCGATTATGAAAAAGATAGAGAAAGTATTTAGTTATACAGATTTAGATATTAAGGATGAATACTGGAATAGTTATGATTTGATGAATCAGTTGATTATTGAAAGAATTGATTAATTAAAGTATGATAAGAGTGTTCTTGATGATATAGAACACTCTTATCTATACTTTTTGCCACGCTACTGATAAATACTAGGAAAAATGAAGGTTTTGTAGGAAATCTTATGGTTATGATTTCTAAAAGTAGTTTTGCCACGCATTTTGGTTATTTTAAGTAGTGTTTATCAGGGTTTTGTAGGTAAGGATTCATAATAAGTAACCCCTGTTGGGGACGGAAACCCGTTAGTTCTAACGGCTTTCTGAACTGCCTTATTAGCATTCATAATAAGTAACCCCTGTTGGGGACGGAAACCGTTTTCGTATTCAATACCATCAAGGTATTCATAATAATATTCATAATAAGTAACCCCTGTTGGGGACGGAAACATTCATGGATAAATTCGACTAACTCTGTATTGTTGTTTGATTCATAATAAGTAACCCCTGTTGGGGACGGAAACTTATTTTCTTCTGTAGCCTCAAGAACCCAATCAAAATTGAATTCATAATAAGTAACCCCTGTTGGGGACGGAAACGCTATTCTGTAACCAAAGCCGTTCGTTATAAGTGATGATTATTCATAATAAGTAACCCCTGTTGGGGACGGAAACTTAAGGAAATAAGCGCTTTAAGTTGTAAATACTGCTATAATTCATAATAAGTAACCCCTGTTGGGGACGGAAACTTTCTATCTCTTTCAACTTCTATGATATATCTTTCATATATTCATAATAAGTAACTCCTGTTGGGGACACAAAAACATCCCCTAGAGGATGTTTTTATTTAACAATCTGACAATGTTCAGTCACCCATGGAGCACTTAAACATCTCATTTCATTGTTGAAGTTAATGTATAGTTTTCTTTTATCATCTGAAATACTATTCACAATACCAATACCATATGTAGGGTGAATAACCATATTTCCTTGTTTAATAGATTCAATCTGTAAATCAAGTTCCTTTTGTTTATTCTCCATATGGAGATTAATCTCTTCTACTTTTGGATTATAAAGCCTTGAAGGTAATGCTCCAATCTTTCGACAACAAGCTTTCCATGAAGCACCATGACTTGAATTACCATTAAACATATAATCCATATAATGCGCATATTCATGCCTGATTACATCTAAAGCTGATGCTTCAGACCATTCAGGATTTCCAAAATAGAACAATGAGAAATGAAACTTCTTAGGTTTTTTATTAATAGTATCAATATAGAAACATCCTAATGTATGTTTAGCTTTCCCGAATGTGATAGGTAAATCAGCTCCATGTAGTCCAGTAATACTATCTAGCTTTTTAAATTCTTCTCTAATTCTTTCTTCATCCCATACTTTATTTGACATTTTACTCAACTCCTTTACTCATAATGTAAGGGAGTATTTTTTTCCCTGTTTTAGTAAAAATAGGGTTTTATATTCAACAAAAATGGGAAAAATAACTGGACATACATTATAAGTGAGGACGGTGATAACAATGAAATATGAAACATTAGATAAAGTTGAATCAAAAAAAGAAATTGAAGAATTGAATAGTATTAAATACAAAGGATTAAATCACCCTTTATTTATGACTCGTTTACACGGAATCACTCATGCATTATTCTATGGATCACAACGAATGGTAGATTATTCAAAACAACATAAGTGTATGTTTGATAAGTATATTAGTCAGAACATCAAACTCTATCATGACAAAACATATCAATATCATATCAAACGTAGTAAATATGTAATGAAATTTTCTCGTGAGTTTGTTAGAAAGAGTGATGATTACAATTCTAGAAAAAACAAAATGTCTAAATATTTGTTCAAGGTACGTTTGTACACTAAACTTATTGAAATTGTACAGCAACATTGTTTGGATGAAATTATGATTACTAAACATGCACTTCTGTTAAAGATTGATACTTATTATAATGCTGGTAATTTATTTTTGGGTAAACATATCACTTATGATTCAAATATGTTTGATGAGTCTATAGAAAGATTTAAACATTTAATGATGTCAGATGAAGAGAGTATCAATAATAAGTTAATGAAAGTATATGAGGGAGTAGACGAAGAAAACTTAAATTAGAATAACAGATTACATATGGTGAGAACTATATATGAGGATAGTATGGATGATTTGTAGTCTATCTATCCTCTTTTTTCATATTTGATTAATAGAATTCAATTATTTGAAAAAGAATGTGTAAAAAGAGGGAAAAATAAAAGGACATACATTATAAGTGAAGGTTGGTGATGCAAAAGGAATATGAGCCATGAATGTTTTATAGAAATCTTAATCTAGAGGAGGAATACGTATGAATAGTTTTTTAAGTGAATATCTAAGTAAGTATATGAGAGGAGTAAACAGTATTGAAAAGTACATAAAAGAAAAATATGCTTATCAGAGAATATACGATATCTATAAAAGTGAGTTTGGGGAAAGTCATCCGGTTACATTAATTGCATTGAATGATCTTGCTGATTTTTATAGAAACATGGGAGAGTTCAACAAAGCATTGGAATTACATGAAAAAGTTTATGTGAAAAGAAGGGATGTTCTAGGTGAAAAACATCCAGATACACTATTAGCACTAGCTGATCTAGCAGACTCTTATTCTGATTTAGAAGATTATAACAAGTCATTTGAACTAAAGAACATAGTTTATAATGCGAGAAAAGAAATTCTAGGAGAGAAACATCTAGATACACTCACAGCACTTGCCAGTCTAGCAAGCTCTTATTCTGATTTAGAAGATTATAACAAGGCATTTGAACTAAAGAATACAGTTTATAATGCGAGAAAAGAAATTCTAGGAGAGAAACATCTAGATACACTGACAGCACTTGCTGATCTAGCAAGTTCTTATTCTGATTTAGGAGATTACAACAAGGCATTTGAACTAAAGAACATAGTTTATAATGCACGTAAAGAAATTCTGGGAGAGAAACATCCAGATACACTCACAGCACTAGCTGATCTAGCAAGCTCTTATTCTGATTTAGGAGATCACAATAAGGCGCTAGAAATGAGAAATACAGTTTATAGTGCACGTAAAGAAATCTTAGGGGAGAATCATCTAGATACACTAACGGCACTTGCTGATCTAGCAGACTCTTATTCTGATTTAGAAGATTATAACAAAGCAAATGAACTACAGAACGTAGTTTATATTGCAAGAATAGAAATTCTAGGAAATCAGCATCCAGAAACATTAAAAGCACTTAGCAGTCTGGTCCATACTGATCTTATTTTATCGGAAAACAATGAGATTGATTAATCCTTCTTAATACGTTATAGGGTGAAGGAAGTCTGGTGATGCAAAAGGAAAACAAATCATAGAGTTTTAAATAACCTGCCTATTGTGCATTCAAATAATGCCTCCTCCTTTTGTCATAAAGTATAACCTAAGTAACAGATTTACTCAAAACACTTTAGGCAGGATTTATTTCTATTAGTCTAATTAAACAATGAATAATGAAAAATCTAAAGAAAGGTAATCAATCAATGGATTGATTAGTATATAAGCTTATGGATCATATCATTCAGTTTTTATTAATATATTTAATTATTCCTATGTTTGGGCCTTGGATTGCGAGTACGGTTTCAAATTTGATTACTACATTTGTATCATATATGCCGTCAATTGTCCTATTATCAGGACTAGGTGCTATTATTAAATTTACATACAAATAAAATAACCTCCTGAAAAATCCTTTGTATTTGACTATTCAAACACAAAGGCTCTTTTCTTTTTCTATACAAAGCAAGTATTTGTATATGTTATAATGGTGTTAATCGGTGGTAATCCTATGAATGCATACTTAAGAATAGAAGAATATAACGATAGCTGTACTGCTACAGAAAAGATGATAGCTGACTATATCCTGCATGATTCTGCAGCAGCTATCATTCATTTCTTAAAGAAAATAGGTTTTATAGAGTTCAGTGATATAAAGATGAACATTGCTCAATCTACTAAAGAAGAAAAACAACAAGAAGTAGAGTGAAGCAGTTTTTGCATTTATAATGCTTGTTTCATTTATTGATTTTAGAGAAGAAGAAATTCTTATTACATTTATATTGGTTGCATATTGGACAGCAGGTATATGAGGGTATTGCGGTGCAAAACAATATTTCAAATATGGCAATTATTGTTGGTATAGTTGGTGCAATAATTGGATATGGGTTAAATGTGAAATGAATAGGGGTGTTGATATGAGAAAAATAATTATACTGCTTCTTTGCTTAGTATTAGTTAGTTGCGGTACAACAAATAAATCAAAAAGTACAACTAAAGACACATCAGTAAATAGTTTCTTTGGATTTAAGAAAAAGGTAAAAGAAAAGTTGATTTATAAAAAAGATAAAAGTATTAATTCTTTTTTGAATAAATATAACGAAATTAATGATCCAGATATTACCCGTGATATGGTAAGTATGAAAAAAATTGAAGGAAAAGATGAGCCTAGTATAGTTGATATATCAAACGAGAAATTAGGGATATGGATACAACGTAAAAACATGTTTGGGAATAAAATGGCTGTTGCTGTTCTAAATAATTCCGATAATGTGACTAATGACGATCTCAAAGAACAATTCATAAACTATTCAAAGGTATTTGATGATAGTTTAACTAATAAAGAAATAGATGAATATTGGGATAAAATGTTATCAGGTAAGAATAGAGGAAAAAAGTTAAAAAACATAAAGGTAAAAAGAATTATATTTTATGGCAAAGTGATATATTTAATTCTTGAAGGGAAAATATAATTTGATAAGAATAATTAACAAAAAATCATAAGAAGGACAATGAAATAGATTGAATCTGGGTAATCTTTTTAAGCACTGATTAAAATGATGTGAACAACTTAATTATGATGTTTTCTATAAAAAGTTGAAAACTGAATTTTTGACAGTACAAAATGGCAAGTACGGAAACCTCATGATTTCCAATCCCCCTCTAGGGAATATTTTCATATACAAAACAACTATTTCTATATGCTATAATAGGGGTAATCGGGGGTGATCCTATGAACGCATATTTAAGAATTAAAGAATACAATGATAGCTACACTGCAACAGAAAAGCTCATAGCTGAATATATACTAGAAAATGACATCCTACAGGATTCTGCACAAGCACTAGGTGAAAAGACGAATACCTCAGCAGCTGCTATTATCCGTTTCTCAAAGAAAATAGGCTTTAAAGGCTTCAGTGATTTAAAGATGAACTTAGCTCAATCTACTAAAGAAGAAGAAAAACAAGAAGTAGATCTCATCTTTGAACCAGAAGATAATATCAGTACACTAGTAGAAAAAGGCTGTAGACTAAATATGAATACAGTCTTAAAAACATACCAGTTAATAAACATAGATACACTAGAAGCATCAATAGAGTTACTTAACAATGCTTCTACTATCTATCTCTTTGGTGTAGGTGGTTCATCAGTCATTGGTTTAGATATCTACCAGAAGTTAATGCGTATAGGTAAGAAGGTGATCTATAACGCTGATTTACACGTACAGATGACCTTCGCCCAAAGCATGGATCAAAATGATGCAGCACTTATTATCAGTTACTCAGGTTCTACCACTGGTTTAGTAGATGTTGCTAGAGTATTACATGAAAAACAAATACCAGTTATATCTATAACACAGATCAACTCTAATCCAATCTCTAAACTAAGTACTTATTCACTCAAAGTACCAAGTGAAGAAAAAGCCCTACATATTGGTGCTGTCTCTTCTCGTATCTCTTCATTTGTGATAACTGACTTATTGTACTATGGTGTATTTAAGAAGAACTTTGAAGAACATAAAAAGAATCTCATAGATTCTAAAGACAATGTCTCTATACTCAAAAAGTAGACTCATATTTCAGTATGAGTCTTTTGCTTTAGAAATAACATTTCAACAAGTCTATAATGATATTGGAAGGGGGGAACAAGAATGAACTTAAATAACTTAGATACAGAACAGTCAAATCCTGACTCATTACATATAGATGAAATGTCTACGATGGATATTCTCACAACTATTAATAATGAAGATCAGAAGGTTGCATTAGCTGTAAAAGACGTCTTACCGCAAATTTCGGATGCTGTTGACTGTATCTATCAACAGATGAGTCAAGGTGGCAGACTGATTTATATTGGTGCTGGTACATCAGGGAGATTAGGTGTACTAGATGCATCAGAGTGTCCTCCTACTTATGGTGTTGATCCTTGTCTAGTACAAGGATTAATAGCTGGTGGGAACATCGCACTCACAACTGCAATAGAAGGTGCAGAAGATTCTCAGGACCTCGCTGTAGAGGACTTAAAGAATATCCACTTAACAGACAACGATGTTGTATGTGGTATTGCAGCATCAGGCAGAACACCTTATGTCATTGGCGGACTTCAATATGCGCGCACACTAGGATGCCAGACAGTTTCTATCTGTTGTGTTCACAATGGGGAAATATCAAAATACTCCCACTATCCAATAGAAGTAATTACGGGTGCAGAAGTCGTGACTGGCTCTACAAGAATGAAGGCAGGTACCGCACAAAAACTTGTTTTAAATATGCTTTCTACATCTGTAATGATCAAAAGAGGAAAGGTCTATAAAAACCTTATGGTTGATGTACAGCCTACTAATGAAAAACTTAAGATCAGAGCTGTCAATATTGTCTCACAATCTTTAGATTGTTCTGAAGAAGAATCAATCGCACTATTAACTAAATGTCACTACAATGTAAAGATTGCGATTCTATCTGGTTTAACAGGTAAAGATGAAAAAGAATGTGAAGAAGCTCTTCTTAAAAACAATGGAAATATCAGTCAAACTGTAAAAAGTTATCTATAGACAAACTATGAGATGAATAAGTACATTGTAAAGAATCAAGACAATAAACAAAACAAGAATGTCTTTGGTATGACGGATTATGATATCCTTATGTTTGGTTTCAAGAGTGCTTAAAAAAAACTGTGCGGAAAGCCCACTCCTTTAGGTGTGGGATGAATAACACACAATATAAATAGTGTTAATAATGGTAACTATGTATTATCCATTCTTTAAGATGTATGATTGTGAATTATTAGAAGAAGAAAAGGCAAACGAAGCATCTGAAAATTAAGAGGTAACAGAAATGTTGTATATAGGTATAGATGGCGGAGGTACAAAAACAAAGATGGTTCTTTTTGATGAGAACGGATCTCGTTTAAAAGAATTAATCCTTCCTACAGTACATGTTTTAACTCAGCCACAAGATCAATCTATTGAAATATTAAGAGATGGTGTCAATCAGCTAGATCCTGATCATACTGCAATAATAGGTGCAGGACTTGCAGGATATGGCCAACAGAAAGAATTAAGAGATAAAATAGAATACATATGTAAAGAAGCATTTGAAGATAGAACTTTTGTCGTAGAAAGTGATGTAAGAATTGCGATAGAAGGTGCATTAGATGGGCATGATGGTATTGTGGTCATTGCAGGAACAGGCAGTATTGCCTTATCCCTCAAGAATAATAAGCTCACACGTTGTGGAGGCTGGGGTTATCAATTAGGAGATGAAGGCAGTGCTTATTGGATTGCGAAGAAGATGTTTCATACATTCTGTAAAGAAATAGATGGTAGACTAGAAAAAACAGTTCTTTATGATCTAATTATGGAAGAATGTCATTTAGATATTGATTATGATATTATCACATTTATGAATAGTCTTGATCGTACATCTATCGCATCCTATGCTTATATCAATGGATTAGCTGCCAATCATGGAGATCCTTATGCGATAGAAATATATAAACAGGCAGCATTAGAAATTCGTTCACTCATACAAACACTCTTAAAAGAACATGATTCAACACCTCATATTTCCTATATTGGAGGCGTATTTGAACATGCTTCCAAGTATATTCTACCTATTCTAAATGAAACAATAGAGAATCTTATTTCACCTATCCATACACCGGAATATGGTGCTTATAAGCTTGCAAAGAAACTAGGGTGAAAACCTTAGTTTTTTTTAAATGAAGAAGACAACTATGCAAAAACAAAAGATATATTATGGGGTGGAGCCACTGCTAGCAGCCAGTATGAAGGTGGTTATAAAGAAGACGGTAAAGGCTTAGATACATAGGATTGTAGACCCTATCTAAAAGAACATCTGATGCGACAACATCTATAAGACTACTCACACAAGATATTATTGATGAAGCAAAGAAATGTGAAGGAATAGGTCACTACCCATTTAGACAGGGGAGTGATGGTTACCATCATATTGATGAAGATATCGCCTTACTTAAAGAATTAGGTATTGATATCTATCGTTTCTCAATCAGCTGGGCAAGACTTTATCCTCATGGAGATGAAGAAATACCTAATGAAGAAGGAATCAAGTTCTATGATCATATCTTCAAAGAAGTACATAAAGCAGGTATGAAGATCTTTCTCACAATGAATCATTATGCTGTTCCATTATACCTAGTAGAACATTATGGTGGATGGACAAATAGAAAACTGATTGAATTCTATGAAAGATTTACGACAGTTGTATTTGAAAACTGGGGAGAATACATTGATTACTTCTTCCCATGAAGATGGTCTCATTTATGATCCATATAGAATAGATTATCTTGAACAACACTTTAAACAAATTGATGAAGCGATTAATGATGGTGTAGATGTTATTGGCTATATCATGTGGGGTGTGATTGATATCGTTTCTGCAGGAAGCTGTGAAATGGAAAAACGTTATGGCGTTGTTTATGTAGATGCTAATAATCTAGGTCAGGGTACTTACAAGAGATATAAGAAAGATAGCTTTAAATGGTATCATGACTTTATTGAAAATAAGCATAAACAATTCAATTAAGGGACTCTTATGAGTCTTTTTTTTGATATGATAGATATATGGAGGATTTCATATGACTTATATTGGACACTATCAATCACCATTAGGAGATATACTTATTGCGGTAGATGAAATTGGTGTATATGGCGTATGGTTTGAGAATCAGAAGTATTATGCAGCAGGATTAGTAGAACCTTATGAAGAAAAAGACACAGAACTTATTCTAAAAGTAAAAAGATGGCTTGATCTCTATTTTAAGAAAGAACAGCCATCTATTGATTTTCCTCTTCATTTAATAGGTACAGACTTCCAAAAGGAAGTATGGGAGATTCTTTGTGATATTCCTTATGGTCATACAATGACTTATGGAGAGATTGCGAATATATTAGCACAAAGAAGAGGTGTTAAAAGATTCTCTGCACAGGCAGTAGGAGGAGCAGTAGGACATAATAGAATAAGTATTATTGTACCTTGTCATAGAGTGTTAGGTAGTAATGGAAGCTTAACAGGTTATGCAGGTGGTATAGATAGAAAAGAAGCGTTATTAGAGTTAGAAGGGAATAAATGATGAACCTAATAAGATATAAGTCTATTTTATTGGATTAGAATAGTATTGGGAGGAATATGTATGAGCAAGTTAACAATTGGTGTTCTTATTAAGGAAGCAGCAGAAGCACATAAAGTAGGAGATTATATAAAAGAAAAAAATTCTTATCAAGAGTTATATGATTTATTTAAGCGTGAACTAGGAGAGAAACATTCTAATACATTATCTGCCTTAAACAATCTAGCAAACTCTTATTCTTGCTTAGGGGATTACAACAAGGCGTGTGAACTACAGAACACAGTCTATAATGTCAGTAAAGAAATTCTAGGAAAGAGACATATTGATACATTAATTTCCTTACACAATCTAGCATGTTCTTATTCTAATTTAGGGGATTACAATAAGGCATGTGAACTGCAGAATGTAGTTTGTAATGCATTTAAAGAAATTCTAGGAGAGAAACATCCTAATACATTATCTGCCTTGAACAGTCTAGCAAACTCTTATTCTTGTTTAGGGGATTACAATAAGGCGTTAGAACTAAAGATTATCGTTTATAATACAAGAAAAGAAGTTTTAGGAGAGAATCACCCTGATACATTAGCTTCTTTACTTAGTCTAGCAAGCTCTTATTTTGATTTAAGGGATTACAACAAGGCATGTGAACTGCAGGGTGTAGTTTATAATGCATTTAAAGAAATTTTAGGAGAGAAACATCCCAATACATTATCTGCCTTAAACAATCTAGCAAACTCTTATTCTTGCTTAGGGGATTATAACAAGGCGTGTGAACTATTGAACACAGTCTATAATGCCAGCAAAGAAGTTCTAGGAGAGAAACATCCTAATACGTTAAACGCTTTAAATAATCTGGCAAACTCTTATTCTGATTTAGGAGATTACAATACGGCATTAGAAATAAGAAATGCAGTTTATAATGGAAGAAAAGAAATTCTAGGAGAGAAACATCCTGACACATTAAGATCACTTGCTAATCTAGCAAACTCTTATTCTTGCTTAGGAGATTACAATACAGCACTAGAAATGAGAAGTGCAGTTTATAATGCGAGAAAAGAAATTCTAGGAGATAATCATCTTGATACATTATCTTCATTAAACAATCTCGCAAGCTCTTATTCTGATTTAGGGGATTACAGCAAGGCATGTGAACTAGAGAACATAGTTTATAATGCTCGTAAAGAAATTCTAGGAGAGAAACATCCTAATACGTTAACTGCCTTAGACAATCTAGCATGTTACCATTCTGATTTAGGGGATTACAACAAGGCATGTGAACTAGAGAACATAGTTTATAATGCTCGTAAAGAAATTCTAGGAGAGAAACATCTTGATACATTAAATGCCTTAAACAATCTAGCATGTTACCATTCTGATTTAGGAGATTACAACAAGGCGTTAGAATTAGAAAATACAGTTTACAATGGAAGAAAAGAAATTCTAGGAGAGAAACACCCTGATACATTATCTGTCTTAAACAATCTCGCAAGCTCTTACTCTGATTTAGGGGATTATAACAAGGCACTTGAAGTGAGAAAAACAGTTTATAATGCAAGAAAAGAAATCCTGGGAGAGAATCATCTAGATACATTATCTTCATTACTCAGTTTAGCAAACTCTTATTTTAGTTTAGGAGATTACAGCAAGGCTTTAGAAATGAGAAGTGCAGTTTATAATGCAAGAAAAGAAATCCTAGGAGAGAATCATCCACATACATTATCTGCTTTACACTATCTAGCAAACTCTTATTCTATTTTAGGGGATTACAGCCAGGCTTTAGAAATGAGAAGTACAGTTTATAATGCAAGAAAAGAAATCCTAGGAGAGAATCATCCAAATACATTATCTGCTTTACACTATCTAGCAAACTCATATTCTCATTTAGGAGATTACAGAAAGGCATTAGAAATAGAAATTAAAGTGTATAATGCCTGTAAAAAAATTCTAGGGGATAATCATCCAGATACATTATCTGCTTTACACAATCTAGCAAATTCTTATTTTGATTTAGCGGATTATAGCAAGGCATCAGAAATAGAAATTAAAGTTTATAATGCACGTAAAAAAATTCTAGGAGAGAAACATCGTGATACATTATCTACTTTACACGATTTGGCAAATTGTTATTCTTATTTAGGAGATTACAATAGGGCATTGGAAGTAGAAAATAGAGCTTATAATGCATTAAAGAGAAATTTAGGAGAGAGTCATCCAGATACATTACTTGCATTATCTAACCTACAAGTTTCACAGATTCGTCAAGATAAAACAGATAATGAATCTATAAAGAATCATATGATTGCATATTTTGAAAATATTAATAATCTTAAGACCACTGCTTTTAGTATAGAAGAAGTCTCTTCTAGACGAAACTATCTTAGTTTATACAATGATGAATATGAATTATTGAAATCATGTGTCTTTGAAAGAAACATCAAAGACTTACTAGATTATCTTTTCATCAATAAGAATCTCTCTTTTGAGATAGATGTCAATAGATTCCACAATGAATCAATGGATGAAAGATTATCTCTAGAAGAAGTGTCTCATGAGATAGGCAATAATCTGATTATCGATTTCTATGAACTTGTATATTTTAAGTGTGGTCTTATTCTTATAAAAAAAGGAAACTATTCATATTATAAGGTTGATTATCCAGATATTATCAATGGTTCATTTATTAATGATAAGGATATTCAGTCGTTTATCGGTTCTATTAGTGATTATGATCATATTTATATCTGTCCTGATGGTAACCTCTATAATTTATCATTTGAAAGAGTACTTGACTGTCTCAATATTTCCTATCTAAGTTCTGTACAGACACTCTTTAAGAAGAATACAGATGATGTTAACACTAATCAGCTTGTATCCTTTGTATATCCTGATTTCTCAGGTACACAATCTGAAGATGATGATAGAGGAGACACAAAAGGTGTACTCTATGGTTCATATCTAGAAGGTATGTTCATTCATGATATCTATGGTGAGAAGTCCACTATATATAGTTCATATCAAGCCAATCATGATAACTTCCTTAATACAAGAAGACCAAAAATACTTCACGTTTCTACACATGGTGACTACCTAAATAATGAACAGATGGAACCAATGGACAGAGGTATTCTATGTTTATCAGGGTATAACGTAGAAGAAAATAATTCTGGTTATATCAGTGCTAGAGAAATACAGTATATGGACTTAAAGGGAACAGAATTAGTTGTATTATCAGCCTGTAATACAGGACTAGGAGAGAATATAAGCGGTGAAGGTATCTATGGAATCAGACGTGCCTTTGAGCTTGCAGGATGCCAGACATTACTTCTTACTGTAGAAGAAGTAGATGACTACAATTCTGCGATATTTATGAAATCATTCTATGAAAGATACAATCAGACAAACAATATCTATCAGTCATTTAAGGATACCAAGGAATACTTAAATGAATATGGTCTAGTAGAACTCAAAGAATTGAGAGATGTCTTTGAAAAAGAAATGAAGAATAAAATCAAGAATCCTTTCGTATATACAAGAAACCTCAATGAACTCAATAAAAGAATTGAGGAAAGTGAAACCATTGGACAAATAGTCAGAAAGAAGAATAATCAATATATTCAGGAAGATTGGAATGGATTCATTATTCAAGGAAAGATAGAAAACTGTTATGAAATGACGATTGTCAAGTGAAAATAACACATTTCTTTGATTTTCGTTTTCGCTTTATATTGTTTTTTTTAAATCAAGGACATAGGACAAGAAACTGTTATGAAATGACGATTGTCAAGTGAAAATAACACATTTCTTTGATTTTCGTTTTCGCTTTCGTTTTATATTGTTTTTTTTAAATCAAGGACATAGGACAAGAAACTTCTATACAGATTTATCGGCGGT
>OLOO01000232.1_pt1 | contig 59300 bp, 59 predicted proteins | sample 1672621 | NCBI WGS metagenome assembly OLOO01 (sample SAMEA3136706, study PRJEB25190) | human gut metagenome | biome: human gut; feature: human-associated habitat; material: faeces | place: Austria | collected 2013 | reverse complement strand
GAATTGGGTTAATGACGATCTTTAATATCTTCATCCTGTATGCAATGTCAGGACAAGCGATCAAAGAGTTAAAGAACTATGAAGAAACAAAGAAGAAATCAATCGAAGAAAGAGCGTATGCATTGCAAGAAGATGAATAGGAAGTAAATATGTGAAATAAAACCGAACAATTCACGTAAATATGATTTCAATTTACGTAAATTGTTCGGTTTTTTTGTGTTAAATATTAAAAATAGCAAAGAAAAATGTCTGTTAGATCTATTATGAAACAAATAGGTATAACAGACATTTTAATTACATCATCAAATTATAAAAACAGCTTCTTACGTGTCCTAAAATAAGCCACCAGAACCATCGTTCCAGTCAATACCCAAGAGATCGGATAGATCGCCATCAAAAGCTTATAATCATGGAACCAGTTACAGACTGTCGCAAGCCAGATCAAACGTAATACACAAGATCCAAACACTGTCAGGATCGCAGGAGTCATGGAACGTCCAAATCCACGCAGACATCCACCACTGATCTCATAAGAACTTGTCAGACATTCGAATGTCAGAACGATCAAAAAACGAAGTTGGGCATAATGATAAACAGATGGATCACTTGTAAATAATCCAATAAAGAACGTACGGAATACAACAAAGATCGTACTAAGGATTCCGCAAGAGATCACACTGCACAACATTCCAAGACGAAAAATCTTCTTACAACGCCCCTCATTCTTCGCACCATAATTCTGTCCGGTAAATGTAACCACCGTCTGAGCAAAGGCATTGACTAGATAATAAGCAAAATACTCATAATTTAATTCCACCGCAGAACCAGCGATCCCGCCAGCTCCAAAACTGTTGATTCCAGATTGGATACAGACATTGGCAAGAGAGAAAACCATTCCCTGAAGTCCCGCAGGAACCCCAATCTTCAGGATCTTAGAAACAGAATCCCGATCAATCGTCAAAGACTTAAAAGACAAGCGGATCGGAAGTTCTTCATGCGTCAGAAAATAAAGGATCTGAACAGCACTTGTTGCATTCGCACCAACCGTCGCAAGTCCGGCACCTGCAACACCCATATGAAATACAACGACAAATAGAAGATTCAAGATCACATTCACAACACCAGACACGATCAAAGCATACATCGGACGACGTGTATCTCCGATACTGCGAAGAATGGAAGCACCGAAGTCATATAACATAAAAAATGGCATTCCAAGAAAATAAATCCGCAGATATAACGTTGCAAGATGAATGATATCCTTCGGTGCACCCATCAGCAAAAGGATCGGATGAGCCACAAACTGTCCAAGAATCAGTAAAAACACACCACTAAGCAGTGCAAGAGACACAGCGGTATGTACCACACGAGGGATCCGCTTCGTATCATTCTGTCCGATATAATTGGCGATCACAACATTACAACCAAGAGAAATTCCAGAAAACAATGTAACCATCAAAGCGATCACAGAACTATTACTACCAACCGCCGCCAAAGCCTCACTGCTCGCAAACCGTCCGACAACGGCAGTACCGACCGAATTAAAAAGCTGCTGTAAGATACTACAGGCAGCAAGCGGCATAGCAAACATTAACATCTTATCGAATAAACTTCCATGAAGCATATCCATCTTCACGGACTGTTTCGAAGAATTCTTCATATACAATACCCTCTTTCAAAAAACTATACAGATTCTAATACTTTTTGGGAAGATTATCAAGATGATTCTAGGAAAAACAACGAAGAAAGATGTATCAAATTCGAAACATTTCTTGTATAAAAAAAACAGAATGATATACTAGGATGAGATATCAAGAAAACATACAAAAGAAAGAAGGAAAACACCATGCAAATCAGTATTCTGCTGTTAAAACAGATCGTACAACTATTTCTGATGATCCTCATGGGTTACATTATGGTAAAGATCAAATTTTTAAAAGAAGAAGACAGCAAAGTGATCTCAAAGATCATACTCTATCTGATCGTACCATCTGTGATCATCACCGCATTTCAGGTAGACTATACCCCAAGCATTATGAAAGGACTGGCAGTTGCATGTATCGCATCTGTGATCCTGCAGTTTTTATTACTGTTTGTCACATGGATCATGGGAAAAATGTTTCATTTAAACACGGTGGAATACACATCTGCCTACTATTCCAACTCAGGAAATCTGATCGTACCATTAGTCACCTATATCTTAGGAAAAGAATGGGTCATCTACGGCTGTGTCTTCATGAGTGTTCAATTATTCTTCATCTGGACCCACTGCAAATGTAAGATCAGTGGAGAAACAGAAATCAGTTTAAAGAAGATCCTGTTAAATATAAACATGATCTCTGTATTCGCAGGAGTATTCTTATTCTTCACGAAGATCAGATTTCCAGAGATCATAGGAAATACTCTGTCATCCGTTGGAAGCATGATCGGACCATTAAGTATGATCGTCACAGGAATGCTGATTGCAGGAGTCAATCTAAAGAAAGTATTTACAAACAAAAGAATCTACCTGGTCACATTCATCCGATTAGTGATCGAACCGATCATAGCACTGGCAGTCATTATTCTATTAGGAATGAAAAACTGGCACCCACAGGCAGAAAACATCATCCTGATCACATACATGGCAGCGATCACACCATGCGCCTCAACGATTACACAGATGTGTCAGGTGTACGGAAACGATTCGAAATATGCAAGCGCGATCAATGTAATGACGACATTGCTGGCGGTGGTTACTATGCCGGTGTTTGTTTATTTTTATATGAATTTGTAATGTAAAATAATTGCAAGTAAAATATTTACAAAAATAATAATGATAGTATAATAAGAGATAATCAAAAAGAGAACTTACATACAAGCGGGTAAGTTCTCTTTTTGATTGTACATTCTTCAAAAATTTATAATGGAGTAAGATTTTATTGTCTATAATACTCCAAGAAATCCCTCAGCTTCACAGAAGCATCCTCAAGCACTTCCACACGAGGCAGATAAACCACTCTGAAATGATCCGGATCCTTCCAGTTAAATCCACTTCCATGAACGATCAGGATCTTTTTCTCACGAAGCAGATCCAGAGCAAACTGTTCATCATTGGTAATGTTAAACTTCTTCGTATCAATCTTCGGGAAGATATAAAAAGCAGCTTTTGGTTTCACTGCACTGATACCAGGGATATCACACAACGCATTATAAATAAACTCTCTCTGTTCATAAATACGTCCACCAGGAATGATGTAATCATTGACACTCTGATGGCCGCCAAGTGCTGTCTGGACAACTGCCTGTGCAGGAACATTGGAACAAAGTCGCATATTTGATAACATATTTAAACCTTCAATATAATCCCTCGCGATCGCCTTATTACCACTTAAGATCATCCATCCGATACGGAAACCAGCGATCATATGAGACTTGGATAGACCAGAGAATGTCACACAGAACAGATCAGGAGCTAAGGAAGCAATAGATACATGCTCTTCTCCATCCATCACCAGACGGTCATAAATCTCATCAGAGAAGATCATCAACTGATGTTCTCTCGCGATATCAACGATCTGCTGTAAGACTTCTCTTGGATAAAGAGCCCCCGTTGGATTGTTAGGATTGATCAGAACGATCGCTTTTGTATGGGAATTTACTTTTCGCTTGATATCTTCCATATCAGGATACCACTCAGATTGTTCATCACAGATATAATGAACTGCTTTCCCGCCAGCAAGTGTTGCACAAGCCGTCCATAAAGGATAATCCGGAGAAGGGATCAAGATCTCATCTCCATCATCTAATAAAGCAGACATTGACAGATTGATCAGCTCACTGACACCATTTCCAGTATAAATGTCATCGATATCAACATTTGGGATCTTCTTAAGCTGCGCATACTGCATGATCGCCTTTCTTGCAGCAAATAATCCCTGAGAAGCAGAATATCCCTGGCAGTCAGCTAACTGATGTCTCATATCATAGATGACTTCATCCGGGGTTCTGAAACCAAATGGAGCAGGATTCCCGATATTTAATTTCAGGATATGAGTTCCATTACGTTCCATGCGGTTCGCTTCATCTACGACAGGACCACGTACATCGTAAAGTACATTATCTAATTTGGTAGATTTGCTAAATGTTCTCCTTGGAGAAGTTTCTAGATTCACAGCATTCCCTTCATTTCCAGAAAGCCAGTCAGCATCGACATCAAGAGTTTCTGATAAGAAATGAAGAATCTCCGCGCGAGGAACCGTCTTGCCACTGACATACTGGCTGATATGACTCTTCCCGACCTTGACTCCGGCAGTCTCTGCTGCATGAATAAGATCAACCTGTTTCATATGTTTTTGTTCCATTGCAGACTTCAAACGATCTGCAAAGGTAAATGTCTGATTCATAACACCCTCCGATAAAAGTTCAAAATAAAATTCAAAGTTCAAATGATTTTGTTTAATATAGCACAAAAACAAGAAAAGTTCAATAAAAAGTTCAAAATAAAAGCCAAAAGTTCAAAGAAACAATATACAAAATAAGAAAAAAAATTAAAGTTCGACAAAAAGTACAAAGATTTGTATTGAAATTTAGAAAATATATGCTATACTTTGGAAAGTATAAATAATTAACACAAAGTGTAAAAATAAATGGGGATGAAATAGAATATGGAAGCAACAAGATTGCAGATGCAGAACTTCCTAATCTTTTTATTAGATCTGGTGGGAGTTACTGTTGGTTATTTTGCAGCAGTATGGCTGCGGTTTGGAAATATTGAAACAGGGTATACCGTGATGGGGAACGATACGTATTATCGTTGGCTCATTGCGATCGTAGTACTTATGATGATCTACTTTCTGTTTCGTCCGAATCGTGGTTTTTTTAAGCGCAAATTTATAGAAGAAATGAGAATGAATCTGCAGACGGTCATCCTGATGGCAGCAGGAATGGCGATGGTCGCATTCCTGATCCAGGATGCAGAAGATTACTCCAGATTTATCTATATCTTTACTTCTGGATTTGGCTTTGTATGGATGCAGATTACACATCGAGTTTATCGGAAGTATTGGCTATCAAGAAGAAAGGATCATTCTTATGCAAGAAAGATGATGATCATTACAACGAGTGATCATGCAGAAGAAGTGATCGGAAACATCATGGAAGAGAAGAACTGGGACCTGTGGATCACAAGTGTTGCAGTCGTGGACAAAGACATGACAGGATGGCTTATCAACGAGATTCCGGTTGTGGCACATTCGTATCGAAGTATTTTTGAATATGCGATGCGGTCGGTTGTAGATGAAGTATTCTTATATATACCGATGGATGACGAATTCCCAATTGCGGTGACGGTACAGAACTTTGAGGACATGGGAATTAAGACGAATCTTAACATTTCCCAGTTCCAGATCAATGAGAATCTGGAACGATCACTGGAGAAGGTTGGACCTTATGAGAGTGTAAGTTTCTCTGGTCATAATGTATCATTTGTCATGCTGATGATGAAGAGAGCAATGGACATTGCCGGGGGATTGGTTGGAATGCTGATCACAGCGATTGCAGTGATCATTGTCGGACCACTGGTGAAGCTAGAATCACCAGGGCCGCTGTTCTTCTCACAGAAGAGAGTTGGGAAGAATGGAAGAATCTTCAAGATCTATAAGATCCGTTCGATGTATCAGGATGCGGAAGAGCGCAAGAAAGAGCTTATGGCACAGAATGAGATGGACGGCTTGATGTTTAAGATGAAAGACGATCCGAGAATTACCAAGGTTGGAAAGTTTATCAGGAAGACTAGTATTGATGAACTTCCACAGTTTTGGAATGTACTGAAGGGGGATATGAGTCTGGTAGGGACAAGACCGCCTACAGTGGATGAGTTTGAACAGTATAGTGCTTACCATAAGAAGAGACTTTGCCAGAAGCCTGGGCTGACTGGGGTTTGGCAGGTGAGTGGAAGAAGTACGATCACGGACTTTGAGGAGATTGTTCAGATGGATGTTGATTATATTGATCATTGGTCTATCTGGAGGGATATTGGGATATTGTTTAAGACAGTGTGGCTTGTTGTTTGTGGGGATGATGGGGCGCAGTAGGTAGATTTGAGAGTGTGGAGTTATGGATTAGTTGATTGTTGATTGAATGAAGGGGACTATCAAATTGAAAAAAAGAGGTAACAAGAATTTAAGAATTGCGATGATCGGTCATAAGGTTGTTCCATCTAGAAGAGGTGGAATTGAGCGCGTATTGACGATTATGTGTCCATTAATGATAAAAAAAGGCCACCAAGTAACATGCTTTAACCGATCTGGCGATAAAGTGGAAAATGAATATGTAAAAACTGTAAAAAGGAAAAAGTATAGGGGAGTTCAGTTAAAGAAAGTAATAACGATCAATAAAAGAGGATTAGCAGCGATGACATCCTCTTTTTCTGCTGCAATTTGTGCAGCATTTGGAAAATATGATGTTGTACATTTTCATGCAGAAGGACCAAGTGCATTTCTATGGATTCCGAAACTGTTTGGAAAGCGCTGTATCGTAACGATTCATGGAATTGACTGGGCGAGAGATAAATGGAAACACGGATTTGGTTCCAGATATATTAAGTTTGGGGAATATATTGCAGCAAAGTATGCAGATGAAGTGATTGTATTAAGTGAAAAAGTACAGAAGTATTTTAAGAAGTTTTATGATAGAGATACTGTTTTGATTCCGAATGGGGTTATGACGCATGAGAATCAGAAAGCGGATTTGATCACTCAGAAATTTGGACTTCATAAGGATGAGTATATTTGTGCATTATCACGACTGACAGAAGAAAAGGGAATTCATTTCTTGATTGAGGCGTATAAGGAACTTAAAACAGATAAGAAACTAGTGATCGCTGGGGCTACGAGTGATACGGATGGGTATGTGAAGATGCTGAAAGAGATGGCTGGAGATGATCCGAATATTATCTTTACTGGATTTGTTTCTGGAAAGTTACTGGAAGAGATTTATAGTAATGCTTATGTTTATGTGCTGCCTTCTAAGTTGGAGGGAATGCCACTTAGTCTGCTTGAGGCTATGAGTTATGGGAACTGTGTGATCGGGTCTGATATTGCTGAGATTGCTGATGTGGTTGAGGATAAGGCGATATTGTTTAAGAAGGCTAATGTGGAAGACCTTAAAGAAAAGCTACAGATGGTTTGTGATGATGTGGAGCTTGTGGAGAAGTATAAGAGTGAAGCATCTGGGTATATCTGTGGGAAGTATAATTGGGAAGATGTTGTTAGTCGGACATTGAGAGTATATCAGAAGGGAAAAAAGATCAATGAAAATCTTAATGATAAACAAGTTTCTATATCCTAATGGTGGATCAGAAACATATATCTTCAAATTAGGAGAATATTTAGAAAAACAGGGACACAAAGTAGAGTTCTTTGGTATGGAACATGAAGGAAGATGTGTAGGAAACAGTGTAGATGCTTATACATCTGATATGGACTTTCATGGTGGAAGTAAATTAGCAAAATTAACATATCCATTAAAAACAATCTATTCCAAAGAAGCAAGAACAAAGATCAGGCAGGTACTGGATGATTTTCAGCCAGATGTGTGTCATATTAATAACTTCAACTATCAGTTGACACCAAGTATTATTGTAGAAATCCAGAAATGGAGAAAAAAGACAGGAAAGAACTGTAAAATAGTATTTACAGCACATGACTATCAGCTTGTTTGTCCAAACCATATGTGTAACAATCCTAACACACATGAAAACTGTGAAAAATGTTTAGGTGGACATTTCTTAAATTGTACAAAAGGAAAATGTATTCATGGAAGCACCGCAAAGAGTGCAGTTGGAACCATGGAAGCAGAGTTCTGGAAACTAAAAGGAACTTATAAATATATTGATGCAATGATCTGTTGCAGTCATTTTATGAAAGAAAAGTTAGATAGTAATCCATTGTTTGCAAAGAAAACAATCGCATTACATAACTTTATTGATAAAGTAGAATGGAAGAATACAGAGAAAAAAGACTATGTTCTGTATTTTGGACGTTTTTCTGAAGAAAAGGGAATTGGGACATTAATTGATGTATGTAAGTTATTACCAGATGTTCCATTTATCTTTGCTGGAACTGGTCCGTTAGAAGATCAAATTGAAGGAATTCCAAACATTAAGAATGTAGGATTCCAGACAGGCAAAGATTTAGAAAAACTGATCAGAGAAGCAAGATTTTCTATTTATCCGTCTGAATGGTATGAAAACTGCCCATTCTCAGTGATGGAATCACAGATGTATGGAACTCCAGTATTAGGAGCGAACATTGGTGGAATTCCAGAGCTGATTCAGGAAGGAAAAACAGGAGAATTATTTGAAAGTGCAGATGCAGTTGATTTGAAAGAAAAGATTAAACATCTGTGGGAAGATAAGGAATTAACAGCTTCTTATACAGACAATTGTAAAGATATTAGTTTTGATACAATTGACGAGTATTATGAGAAGTTGATGAAGATTTATACAGGAAGAGTTCGAGGCAATCGAGCAGCAAGTAAACAAAAAGGGAAGTTGAGTGAGAAAAATATGAGTAAAGATAAGAAAGTTAAGAAGTTAAATGGTACAGTTATTGTTACATATCGTTGTAATGCAAGATGTAATATGTGTAATCGTTACAAGAAACCATCTACACCAGATGAAGAAATCAGCTTAGAAACAATTAAGAAGTTACCACCAATGTACTTTACAAACATTACTGGTGGAGAACCATTTATCCGTACAGACTTAAAAGATATTGTACGGGAATTACAGAAAAAATCCGATCGTATCGTTATCTCAACAAATGGTTTCTTTACAGATCGTATTGTAGATCTGTGTAAAGAGTTTCCTAATGTCGGAATTCGTATTTCTATCGAAGGATTAGAAGAAACAAATAACAAGATCCGTGGATTAGAAAATGGATTTCAGCGTGGATATACAACATTAAAGAAATTAAGACAGATGGGTATGAAAGACGTTGGATTTGGTATGACAGTACAGGATGCAAACTGTAAAGACTTAGTACCTCTTTATAAGATTTCAGATAAGATGGGAATGGAATTTGCAACTGCTTCCTTACATAACAGCTTTTATTTTGTAGAAGCAAAGAATATCATCAAAAACCGTCCAATGGTTGCAAAACAGTTTGAAAACTTAGTAAATGAACTGTTAAACAGCAATTCACCAAAGAAATGGTTCCGTGCTTACTTTAACCATGGATTGATCAATTATATTTATGGACAGAAGAGATTACTTCCATGTGATATGAGTTTTGACACATTCTTTATTGATCCATATGGTGATGTCATGCCATGTAATGGAACAAAAGATAAAGAAGTTATGGGTAACTTAAATGAACAGAGCTGGAATGAATTATGGAATAGTAAAGAAGCAGAAGAAGTTCGTAAGAAAGTTCGTTGCTGCGATCGTGACTGCTGGATGATCGGTTCTGTATCACCAGCTATGCATAAATATATCTGGAAACCAGCATTCTGGGTAATTCAGCATAAATTTCTCAGATTCTTTAAAAAGAAAAAATATAGTATGTATGAATTAAAGATTGTAAGAGATTACAAAGAAGGAAAAGTAACAAAAGAACAGTTAGATAAATGCAGTACATGTGATATGTGTGCAACAATCAATGATGGATTGTCAGCAGCTTCTAAAGAACAGCTAGTTGGTAAGACAGGAGAAGAGATTGTAGACGCAGATATTGCGAAGCAGATGGAGATAAAGTGATGAATATTCTGTATATAGCTTATTCGTGTAATCCTTTTGCCGGAAGTGAAGATAAAATCGGCTGGTGCGTTCCTTATGAAAGTTCAAAAACAAATAAAGTTTATGTAATCACAAAAGAAGAGCAACGAGAACCAGTCGAAAAATATTTGCAGAGTCACCCACTTGAAAATATAAAGTTTTATTATGTTGACATCCCGAATTTTTACAAGAAAATCTTCAAGGGATTCATGTATTCTGGAAGACTTAATGTGTGGAATAGACGGGTACTTCCTTTTGCAAAGAAAATCTGTGCGGATCAAAAAATTGACATTATTCATCAGATTACGCCAATTGAGTTCCGTGCAATTGGAGACTATGGAAAGATAGCAAATATCAAATTTGTCTGCGGGCCACTTGGCGGAGGAGAGTCTTTGCCTAATGGATTAAAAGATTACGCAAAGGGACATGAAATCATTGAAGTCGTTCGTTCAGGGATAAATTGTTGGTATCGTTTTAAGCTGAGAATCACGGGCAAACTAAATCGCTGCGACTATATTATGTTTGCAAATAAAGAGACTCAAGAATTCCTCGTGGGGGGAGGGCAGAACTAAACTGCCCGTATGAATTAGTCTTTGATAACGGATTAAGAACGGACGAATTAGTGAATGGGACAGAAAAGGAAAAAGTGAATGAAGAACTACAATGTAAGTGACGAGCCAGTGACTGAGGTTGCGGTAGATATAGATGATATTAAGGAAAACTACAGTGAAAAGAGTAGAAATGAAGAGTGTATTTTTCTGGTTGCCGGAAGAATGATATATCGAAAGGGATTAGACTTCCTTTTTGATGCATTGATGAGAATTCCTCAGGAAACTAAATATCAGGTTAGGGTTGTTGGTGATGGTCCCGAACTTGAGCATCTGCGTAGGCGATGCAAGGATAACTTGAATTTATCTGAGCATGTGTACTGCATGGGTTCCATTCCCTATATGGAAATGGAAAAGCAATATGAGAGTGCAGATGTCTTTATTATGCCAAGTATTCGAGAGACGACAGGCACTGTTTTAGTGGAAGCAATGGCAAAAGGCATTCCCGTTGTTACTATCAATAAATTTGGCGGAGCAACTCTTTTCGATAAGAATACGGGATGGCTTTATGAAGGCAACACGAAAGAAGAATATATTGAAAATCTGAAAAAGGCAATTCTTGAATGTATTGCCAATCCCAATGAAGTAGCAAGACGTGGGAAAAATGCAAGAATGAAAGCAGAAAAATATACTTGGCAAGAAAAAAATAAAAAATATCAAAAAATATATAAAAAATTACTGGAAAATTAGTTTATATACTATGGAGGAAAGATTAAATGGTTGGAGTATGTATAAAATATATGCATGAGAATTATGGTGGTATATTACAGGCATATGCTACAGTTAGTTATTTGGAAAATAAGAATGTTGAATATGAACTTATTAGATATACAAAAAAGAAAAATATATTGGAAACTATAAAGGATGTGCCACGACTTTTCAATGCTGTTTGGTTTAACAGTAGGTATGAAGGAATCCAAAGGAAGGTTAGTTTAAAAAAACATCCAGAATATGCGAAAAATAATGAAATTCGTATGAAAGCGTTTGCTGGATTTAAAAAATGGGCATTTAAAAGATTTTCAGATGAATATGTAGGATATTCAGAATTATGTAGAGGTGGGAAAAAATATTCAGCTGTAATAACGGGAAGTGATCAGCTTTGGAGCCCCGCAGGATTACCGACAAATTATTATAATTTAATGTTTGTTCCTGATAGTACGTTAAAAGTTTCTATTGCTTCGAGTTTTGGAGTAAAAGAAATCCCATGGTATCAAAAGAAAAGAACAATACAGTATTTGAATCGTATTGAACATATCAGCATGCGCGAAAATAGAGGAAGCGAAATTGTTAAGGAGCTAACAGGGCGAACTGTTCCAACAATTTTAGATCCAGTATTCTTTTTGAGCAAGGATGAGTGGCTAGAAAGGATTCCTAATAAAAGAGAAATTGAAGAACCATATATTTTTGCATATTTTCTTGGTGCTAATCAAAAACATCGAAATGCAGTACAGAAATTGGCGAAAGATAAAGGTATAAAAGTTGTTGCTTTAAGACATATGGATCAATATGTGGAAGAAGATGAAAATTTTGGAGATATTGCACCATATGATGTAAGCCCTAAGAGATTTTTAAATCTTTTACGAAATGCAGAATATGTTTGTACGGATTCTTTCCATGGAACTGCATTTTCGATTCTAAATCAAAAACAATTTGTAGTATTTAATAGATATGTAGAGAATTCTAGCTTTTCTAAAAATTCACGAATCGACACTCTATGTACAAATTTTGGGGTTGAGAAACGTCGATATAAAGAAGGAATGGATTTGATATCTGTTGTAGAGAAGGATATTGATTATAATTTGATTAACAAAAAATATGAAAAACTCAAGAAAACAACAGATGATTATTTGAGAGTGATATTAAATGAAATTAAAAATCGTGCTTAGAAGGAGAAAAAACTTATGATAGTCAGCAGTAACAATAGATATGAAAATTTGGATGGTCTAAAAGTTATTGCCGCTTTTGGAATTGTTGCTATGCATGTATCAGCTAATATGGGGCATCCATTGACATCAATATTTACGACAAATATTATAGGAACAATGACACATTTTGTAAAATTATTTTTAATATTGAGTGGATTTGGAATGTGTTGTGGATATTATGTAAAATTTAAGGAAGGAAAAGCTGATATTGAAAAGTTTTATAAACGTAGATTTTCTAAGAATATGCCATTTTTTGTATTACTTGTATTTATTGATACATTAGTTAGTATAAGAGGAGTAATATGGAGAGATGTTTTTGCATCATTGACAATGGCGTTTAATTTGATGCCTACACATGATATGTCAATTGTTGGAGTTGGTTGGACATTAGGAGCTATATTTGTTTTTTATTTTCTATTTCCTTTCTATGTTTTTTTGCTATCAACAAAAAAAAGAGCATGGTGTACTGCTGGCATTTGTTTAATTTTAAATTGGTGTTGTTGTAATTATTATGAATTTGTGGGGAAAGCAGATGGAGCTAACTTTTTGTTCTTGTCTGTTTATTTTGTAGTCGGTGGAATGATTTATCTTTACAAAGAAGATATTGAAAAGAAGATGAGACAAGTACCAGTATATGTTGCAATATTAGTAATATTATTGGTAACCATAGTATGGTACTTAATACCTTCAAGTGAATTTTCGGTTTGGTTCACTTTGAAAACAATAATACTTTTTGTTGTTTGGATAGTAGCGGCTATATCATATAAATCAAAAATATTAGGGAATAGTATTACTAAAAAATTGAGTAAAGTAAGTTTAGAAATATATCTTTCTCATATGATGTTATTTCGTGTGGTTGAAAAAATTGGATTTTCTAATCGGATAACAAATAAAAATATTTCTTATTTGACAACATTATTTTTTACAATCATACTAACAATTATATTTTCTGTATTTGCAAAAAGCGTGATTGATAGCTGTTTAAGAAAATTAAAAAATTGGAGATGACAAAATGATTAAGATTTTGAATAAAGAAAATTGCTGTGGATGTACGGCATGTTTTAATATATGTCCTAAAAAATGCATTTCAATGCAATCGGATGAAGAGGGATTTTTATATCCAATAATTGAAGAAAGCAAATGTATAGATTGTGGTTTGTGTGAAAAAGCATGCCCAATATTGAATTATAAACCGATTAATGGGAAATTGCCCGAAGCATATGTTATTCGTACAAAAGATAAAGATGATCTTATGCAAAGTACATCGGGAGGTTTTTCAACACCACTCGCACAATGGTTTTTTAATAATGAAGGAAGTGTGTGGACAGCAAGTTATGATGAGGACTGGAAAGTTGTACATAGAAAATTTACTAAAACTGGCATGGAATTTTCTAAAACAAGAGGATCAAAATATGTTCAAAGTTATTTAGGAGACGCATATACAAGAATTCAAGAGGAATTGAAAGATGATAAATGGATTTGCTTTATAGGGACTACTTGTCAAGTATATGGATTAAAGCAATTTCTAGGTAAGGATTATGAAAAATTAATAACTGTAGATTTGGTTTGTCATGGAACACCATCACCTAAATTATGGAAGAAATATATAGATTTTCAAACTAAAAAATATTCTTCCGCGATAACAGAAATTAATTTTAGAAATAAAACTTATGGTTATCATAGTGGTACTATGATGTTAGAATTTAAGAATGGGAAAAAATATACAGGTAGTGCAAGAGTTGATTATATGTTAAAAAGTTTTTTTACAGAAATATCTTCTAGACCTTCTTGCTATGAGTGTAAATTTAAAAATATAAATCGTGTTAGTGATTTTACAGTATTTGATTGCTGGCATATGGAAGATCTTCTTGGGAAAAAAGATGACGATAAGGGATATACAAATGTTTTGGTTCATACAGAAAAGGGAAGAGTTATGATGGAAAAAATTTCAGATGCATATGAAGTTTTTCATGTTGATGCTGAAAAAGCAATTGCGTTAGATGGAATTATGGTTTGTAATTCTGCTATTCCTCATAAAGATAGAAAAGACTTTTATAAAGATTTAGATGAAAATAGTCTGGAAGATCATATTCAAAAGTACATAAAAATTACTTTTAAAGATAAAGTTTTGGAATCAATAAAAGGGGTTGCATATAAGTGGGGATTCATGAAGCTATTGAGAAAATTAAAGGGGTGATGTACTGTGCTTCGGATAAAAAAAGTTCGACAAATAGATATGTTTTTTCTTTTAGTAATGATTGCATATGCATTTGATTTTGGAAATATTAAATATGCGATTGCATGGTGCTTTTCTGCGGTATATTTTCTTGGAAATGGGATGTATGAAAGACATAAATGGAGAGGAATTGGGAAAAATTATTTATTAATTTTAAAGGGCATTACAATTTTATTTGTTATAACAGCAATACTTCAAATAGCAAATGGATTTAATTCATATGCAATAAATGAAGCAATATATTATTATACTCCTTTGCTTTTAGTGATTGTATATTCTCAATTTTCTGATGCAGAAGAAATAGAAAGTATAATGAATTATTTATTTGCGCTATATATTATAGTATTTTTAAAGAACTTCTCTGAGCAGCTTACGCTTGCAAATATAAGAAGTATTTCTTTTGTGGATTCATATAGCCCATTTGAAAGTGAATTAGCTTTTGTATTCTTAATTTTTGAGTGTTTTTATCTTTATAGTGGAAAGAAGACAAATGCAATACTTTCATTGATTCTATGTGTTTTGAGCTTTAAAAGAATTTGTATGATTGTAGCTATTTCTTTCTTTCTTTTTTCGAAACATCTTGTTAAAAGAAAGAATATTGATAAAAAAATCATTATTCTCGTAACAGCTTTTTTTGTTGTAGTACCGATAATTACGTGTATGATGTTAAATAGTCAATTTGAAGCTTGGTTTTACCATACATTTCATGTAACTTTGTATGAAGCTACTCTTAGTAGATCTTCTAGAATAGAGGCTGTTATGAATTCGGGACAAATTAAATATGGATTAGGGTCAGTTACTACATATTTGACTAAATATTTGAATACTATGCATGGGTCAAATTTTGTAAGTCGTAGCATGCATAATGATTTAGTTCAGATGTATTTAGAATGTGGAATTATTGGATCAACCATTTTTACATATGTTTATATGAAAGCAGCAGCGGTTAGTAGAATGTCTTTTGTGTTAATGAGTTATATATTTTTTGAATGTTATTTTAATCATCTTTTTGGAGCAGGGTGTACACATATTTGGATTTTAACATATTTGATGATGTCAGTAGCAGGTATAACAACGAAAAATAAAGAAATAATGGAGAAAAAAAATGGAACGAATAACAGTTTTTACACCAACCTATAACAGAAGACAATCATTGACCCGCGTTTTTGAAAGTTTACAAAAGCAAACGTATAGAGATTTTAATTGGATTATTGTTGATGATGGATCAAAAGATGATACTAAAAGTCTTATAGATGAATTTATAGTTAAAGCAGATTTTAAAATTATATATATTTATCAAGAAAATGCAGGTAAACATTCTGCAATAAATAGAGGACTCAAGGAAACAACTTCAGAATTATTTTTGATTGCGGATTCGGATGATTCATTTAAGGAAAATGCATTAGAGATATTTATTAATACTTGGGAATCAATACCATTGGAAGAAAGAAGTCAATATAAAGGAGTTATTGCAAAATGTTATAATGCTGAAGATGGAACTCCAATTGGATCTTATCCACAGCATATGTTCGATAGTAATGATCTTGATGCATATTTTAGACTTAGACTATGTTTCGAAAAATGGAATATAGTTCGTACAGATATAATGAAAGAAATACCTTTTCCAGAACCAAATGAGAAGTTGAAATTTTATCCAGAATCTGTTGTATGGTGGAGAATGGCGAGAAAATATAAGACTCGTTATATTGATGAAAATATAAGAGCTTATTATCATGACCAAGAAAATTCTGTTATTAATCAAAGCACAGGACGTGCTAGAGAAACGATATACTTATGGAGATATTATATCAATGAGGCGATGGATTATTTTTGGAAATATCCAAAAGCATTTATAAAAGCGTATATAGGATATAGCCGCGATAATATTAGAATTGGGCGAAAATATAGAGAAGCTATTTCATCAATTAACGGAATTTATAGAAAACTATTTGTTACTTGTGGATATCCTATTGGATATTTGTTAGCGATTAGAAAGGGGATAAACAAATAATGAAATCAATATGTTACCTAGTTCCGTATTTTGGAAAATTTCCATCAGGATTTAAGATGTGGTTGCTTTCATGTGCAGCTAATGAGACGATAGATTGGATTTTAATTACAGACGATAGAACAAAGTATGATTATCCAGATAATGTAAAAGTACATTATTGTTCTTATGATAGTATAAAAAAAAGAATACAAGACAATTTTGATTTTCCAATAGTTATTAGTAGGCCATGGAAATTGTGTGACTATCGACCTGCATATGGAGAAATATTTAGTGATGAATTAAAAGATTACGATTATTGGGGCCATTGTGATATGGACATGATTTTTGGTGATATACGAAAATTTATAACAGATGAAATATTAGAAAGGTATGATAAAATAGGTTTTCAAGGTCATTCTGTTTTATATAGAAATACAACTGAAGTTAACAAACGTTATCGAATGAGTGTAGAGGGTGCACCAAATTATAAAGATGTATTTACATCAGGTGATGGAAAATTTTTTGACGAAGTTGGTATATGTGAAATATATGATGCATTAAAAATTCCATATTATAGAGAAACTAATTTTGCACATTTAGATCGATTTACGACAAGTTTTTATTTGTTATATCTTCCAGAGGAATATGGATTTAAAAATAATAAACAAGTTTTTAGTTGGGAAAATGGAAAAATAATCAGAAATTATTTAAATGGAAGTAAAGTTGAAAGTGAAGAATATATGTATATTCACCTTTTTTCAAGACCAATTTCTTTTAAAGCAAAGACGTATTCTAAAGATATTATTTATGCTATCTATCCTGATATAGTTAGAGAAATAAAAAAAGAGCAACTTAATTATAAATTTATTAAGAAACATGGAACTTGTAGTAAATTAAGATTTTATGTTAAAGTAGCATGGTTTTACAGAAAAAAAATAACGATTAAAAAAGTACTCTTTTACCTTAGAAAAAAAGCAACACTTGCAACAAAGAGAGGATTTAATTAAATGAAAAAAGGGAACAAAAGTATAGCAATAAAGGTTGTTGAATTAATTTTTGCTGCATTTATAGCTAAAGGATTGGGATTTGTCCGCGAAATGGTTTTAGCTAATTATTATGGGACGAGTTATGTATCCGATGTATTTGTTGCCGTTCAAAATATTCCTGCAATTATTTTTACATTATTTGGAACAGCTGTTACAACAGGATTTATTCCTCTTTATTCAGAACTAAGTGTAAAGAAAGGAAAAAATGAGGCCGATAGATTTGCTAATAATGTCTTTAATGTATTTTTAGTTTTGGCAATCGTATTGTCTTTATTAGGGATGATATTTTCTGAATGGTTAGTTAGAATATTTGCTGGGGGATTTAGTGGGAAAACGTTTCTATTATGTAATAAGTTTGCAAAAATCATTATGCCGACTAGTATAGCAATAATATTAGTTTATGTATATAATGCGTATTTACAGATTGAAGGATATTTTAATCAAAATTCTTTGATGAATGTTCCATATAATGTTATGCAGATATTGTTTATTGCGATAGGATTTTATGTTGGAAATGTATATATATTGGCAATAGGATTATTGATTGCGTCGTATAGTCAATTTGCTTATTTGGCAGTATTAATGAAAACAAAAACTTCTTTTAAACACAAATTTATATTAAAATTGAGAGATCCAGCAATAAGGAGAATGTTGATTCTTGTTGGACCAGTATTTATTAGTACTGGTGTAAATCAATTAAATACAATTATTGATAGAGCACTGGCATCAGGATTGACAGAGGGAAGTGTTTCGGCATTAAATTATTCTAGTGAAGTAGCCAATATTGTTACACAAGTTATTATATTAAGTTTAACAACAATATTGTATCCTCAGATGACTAGATTATTTGCAACAAATGAAAAAAAATCTCAAAGTGATTTTACTGAAAAATACGTTAGTATAGTAACTTTGCTAGTTTTGCCACTTACGGGCTTGATTTTTATTTTTTCAAAAGAAATTATACAAATTTTGTTTGGTAGAGGAGCATTTGATACAAATACAGTTGAATTTGTTAGCAGAGCATTAAAAATATATGCATTAGGAATTATTGGAGCCTCTTTTAGAGATGTTTTGAATAAGGTATTTTATTCAATGAAGAACACAGTAATTCCTATGGTAAATGGTGTCATAGCTGTTGTGTGTAATATAATAATGAATTTTGCATTGGTTGGGCAATACAAATATTTGGGACTTGCGATAGCGACAGCTCTTTCATCTACTATTTGTACGATCCTTTTGTTTATTCAATTAATAAGAAAATTAGATGGATTACAAGTTAAATTGATAGGAAAAGAATTTTTAATTTCAGTTGTTGGAACTGGAATTATGTGTATTGTAGTATATATTTCAATGAATACTTTTAGTATTTCTAGTGATTTAATTAGATGTTTAGTTTTGGGAAGTATTGGCGTTATAATTTATATGTTAATACTTGTATTAGTGAGAGAAAAACATATAGAAGAAGTATTAAAAAAGATAAAAAAATGTAGGTAATAAGAAAGCTATTGGTTAGAAAGAAACAATTATGAAAGAAAATGATAGAATGTTAAAAAAGTAAACATGAGAGAGGGGGGGGTGAGAGAAAGCTGGATTGATGTTCTAAAAGGAATAGGAATCATATTAGTAGTTATAGGGCATACTAGTATGGAGAATCCATTAGTAAAATGGATATATGTATTTCATATGCCACTTTTTTTTGCATTATCAGGCTATATGTTTGGAAGAGGAAGAAAACAATATACATTTGTAAAATTTACAGAAAAAAGAACCCAATCATTATTATTGCCTTTTATAATATTCCGTATATTATTGGTGATTTATTGGATCATAATAGAATCTCATTTTAGAAATTTAGATTTAGGACCTATTTGGTTTTTAATTGTTTTGTATATCGTTGAACTTGCTGCATACATAATTTTAGAGAAAATATCACTATATGTAGATTGCTTATTTGTATTAGGAGTATTTTGTATTTTATATTATATTTTGTTGCAAGAATCTAGTATAACAGGTTGGAAAGCTTGGGAGGTTAGAATAATTAATGCTTTTATATGGTACGTTGTGGGCGCAATAGTTGGAAAATTTCAAATAAAATGGAATGAGAAAAGAAAATTAGAAATTGGATTAAGTAAAAAAATATTTATTTTAATATGTTTATTCTTTATTTCTATTTGGAGTGGTATGAGCAATTCGTTGGTATCTATGTGGAGCAATTGTTTTGGTAAATATCCATTATGGATTATTGGAAATGTAAGTGGATCTTTGTTTATTGCATGTTTATGTAAGTGGGTTATTACTGAATCGAGAATAATAGAGTGGTATGGAAGGTATACCATTATTATTCTTGCTACACATGAACCAATAAAAAGAGTAATTCTGAAATGTTCTGAAATCTTATTAAATAAATGTAATATAGGAATTACAACTGATAATTTGCAGACTAATATAATAACTTCACTTATTGTAGTTGCAATGGTGATGATTATAGAGATTTTAGTTATTAAAATTTTTCAGTGGATTAAATCTCGTTTTCCAGAATCAATACAAAAGAATTGGCTGGGATGGATTTATAGCTGATTTAAGGATTTTACTTAAGGTTTTATCGGATATTAATGAATTAGGATATAAAGCAAATTATTACATTGGATAAAAATACGGATGAATACAATACTAATTATCATAGTAGCTAGAATTAACTTTAGATTTTGAGAATATATTAAACAGTTAGCTAGACGGGACCAAATGTGAGTTTTAAGTATATAATGAGCAAAGTATGATTGGTCCTATGTCAAGATTTAGTACAAGTTAAAATGAGAAATTTCTCCCCGTTTTAACTTGCCAGAAGCTCTGCCTTAGTGTGTGTTCTTTCATATACTCGTTCGAATTCGTCTGGTGACATAAAGTCGCAATGGCTGTGAATTCGTTTCGTGTTGTAAAAAGCTTCCAGATATTCGAAAATCAGACGGTATGCCTGCTTGTAATCGCGGATTTTAAAGCGATTGAGCCATTCACGTTTGATAATAGAATGAAAGGATTCAATGCATGCATTATCCCATGGAAATGCTTTCTTCGAATAACTGCGCTGCATATTTTCGGTTGCTTTTATATATTCCTTTGCAACATACTGACTGCCACGATCTGAGTGAATGATTAATGGTTTGCCAATATCTCGGCGGGCTTTGGCTTTATTTATAGTATCAATTACACAGGATACTTCCAGTGTTTCTGAAAGCGTCCAGGCTATGATTTTTCTGGAAAATAAATCCATCATACTGGTCAGATAGACAAATCCACCTATTGTCCAGATATAGGTGATATCCGAACACCAAACGGCATTCTAAAAATCTTTTTCAAAAAATAAATTTAGAACTAGATGAAGAAATAAAAAAACTTAAAGAAGAGCTTGATGAATGTATGGTAAAATCAGAATTTAATAAATATTTATTTGAAACGATAATATATAATGATGTGTATAATAATACAAATATTATTACAATAGATACAGAAAATAAATTTGATATTTTAGAAAAATATAAGCATAGTATCAAGGAAGACATTATAGATTATTTGATTGAATGTGGGGATATAAAGCATAAAGAAGAGTAATTTAAGATTCTGTAGATGTTAAGAAATCAGTCTGCAAAGTAAATTGTAATGTTAAGATTAGATTATTCAAAAAATTCCAAATAAAATACATGAATGTATAACTGTTAGGAGAAAGTATAAGAATGAAGACGATCATAGGAAAAATAATAATAGACATTCTAACATCAATCTATCAGCCATTTTGGTTTGCAATTTTACTATCAATAATGACAATGTTCTTTTATTTATATGTAAAATGTCCGGAAGGAGCAGGGAAAGGATGGAAGGTAGCAGTTTATACATGGATAAGCCATTTCAAAAAAGATAGAGAATTTCGTAAAAAATATATTTTGTTTTTTTACATTACAATGGTACTATTTAAGACATTGATCAATCGAAATAGGTGGATGAATCCATTATCTGATGTGTGGGGAGTATGGGGAATATATACATATAATTCAGTGACAGGGCAACGTGTTTTAACCTCAGAATGTATCGAAAATTTTCTTCTGCTTATGCCATACATCATATTAATATTTTGGAATTTTGAAGAGAAGATATTTGGAAAGAAAGTTATATATAGGGAAATTGTACTGGAAAGTATTAAGATAGCTTTTTTATCATCTTTGATGATTGAGTTGTTACAGCTGCTTTTGAGATTAGGAACATTTCAGATATCAGATTTATTTTTTAATACAGCAGGAGGATTAGTTGGAGGAATTGTTTATTTTCTAGTGAATGCTGTGATGGAACGGATTAGACGTGTGAATTTGTTAAGTTCCCAGGGACCTTAAGAAATCAGTCTACGAGTGAATAGTTATATTGAATAAAAAATACAAAAAATTTGAAAAATAGGTTCACTTTTTGTAAAAAAGGGACTTTTATATTGTAAAGGGGAGAAAATACGAATGAATACAACATTAATTATCATGGCAGCTGGAATTGGCTCTAGATTTGGAGAAGGAATCAAACAGTTAGTTCAGATGGGACCAAATGGAGAGATCATCATGGATTATTCCATTCATGATGCAAAAGAAGCAGGATTTAATAAAGTAGTCTTTATTATCCGCAAAGACATTTTCAAGGAGTTCGAAGAAATCATCGGAAACAGAATCAAAGAACAGATCGATGTAGAATATGTATTTCAGGAGCTTGATGATCTGCCAGAAGGTTTTGAAGTACCAGAAGGAAGAACAAAACCATGGGGAACAGGACAGGCAGTCTTATGCTGCAAAGATGTAGTGAAAGAACCATTTGTGATCATCAATGCAGATGATTATTATGGAAAAGAAGCATTTGTGAAACTGCATGATTTCTTAGTATCCGGAGAAGACCTTGGAAGAGAATTCACCATGGGAATGGGTGGATTCATTTTAAAGAACACATTAAGTGACAATGGAACAGTGACCAGAGGAGTCAGTGTTGTCGATGAGAATGGTTTATTAAGTCAGGTACATGAGACAACAGGAATCGAAATGGGAGAAGACGGACAGATCAAATGCGACAGCGAAGAAGTACAGAAATGGATCAGTCCAGAAGATAAAGTATCCATGAACATGTGGGCAGGATATCCAGAATTTTTAGATTTCTTAGCAGAGGATTTCAAAGATTTCCTTGCGAATGTGGAAGAAGGAGATTTAAAGAGCGAATATCTGTTACCGAATATCGTGGACAAACTTTTGAAAGAAGAAAGAGCGAACGTGAAGGTGCTGGAGACACAGGATCGTTGGTTTGGAGTTACATATAAGGAAGATAAAGAAACTGTGCAGGAAGCTTTTAGAGAGTTAATCGCTGATGGAGTTTATGCGGAGAAGCTTTGGGAGTAGATGAATAGGTGGTAGCCAATAGGATGTGGTTTTTGTTAGGATCATGTTTTATTGGCTGTTTTATTGGCTATGTTTAGTTATAGATACAAGGAATGGTAGGGAGTAGTGTATGGAGTTATTATATTTATATATAAAAAGATATGATGATGTATTTGAAAATCAGCAAATTAATTTTTCTTCAAATTATAATATTGAATATAAAGATAATCATATGAAAGGTTATTATGGAGATAATGTAAAAAATATCACTCTACTTCATGGAAAAAATGGTGCTGGAAAATCTACATTATTAAATCTTTTAGGTATGAGACTAGATGATAGAAGAAATTCACATAGAAAAGAAAATAGAAGATCTTATTTTTTGATGTATCATTTATATGATGATTATTATGGTTTTGAATTTTCTGATTCAAGTTACATTGAAGGTGATCAGAAAATAACAAATATAAATATGCACGGAATAGAAGTAAGACAATCGTTATATAAACCATGGGTTAGTCTAATTTTTTCATTAGAAGATAATAAATTAGTATACAAAAATAACTTTTTTAAAAGATGGATGGAAGAAAACGGAGAGAGAGCAGAAACTAGATATGCTTATATTACAGAAGATAAATATGATAGTAGGATTAACAGCAATTTTGTAAGTGAAGATGATGGTGAGTACATATTTGCTAGAAAATTATAGATATAATCGAGATATTGAAAAAAGATGAAAAAATAGAAGAGTTATTATATGATTTAATAGTGCAAGTTGTGCAGATTACTAACAGAGTTGTACATGGGCAGGATGTGGATGATCAATATATAGGATTTGTAAAAAAAATTTATCCAGATATGGTTAATATGATTAATAAAATCGGGAGAAATTTAAAAAGTGAGGGGAATAATAAGTCTTTAAGTTTCCAGGGACATTAAGAAATCAGTCTATAAAATGAATAGTTATATTGAAAAAAATACGAAAAAATTTGAAAAATAGGTTCACTTTTTTTAAAAGGGACTTTTATATTGTAAAGGAGAATATTGAATGGTTTTAGGTATAACATTGAAAAGATATATAGAAAAACTTCAACAGGTGATAACATCCGGTGATGAAAGAAAAGCAGAAAATTTACAAAGGGAAATTTTAGCAGTTTTAGGAAATGATATAGATGGATTAAAATATGGACTGACTAATTATGAATTTTCTAGTTTTTATTTAAATAAAGAAAATGGCAAAACGATGAGTAGTGCAGAGAATACAGATTTTTTACAAGATGCTAGAATATTAAATGGTCATTTACAAATGGAGTTAGAAAAAATTAAGGAGATGGAGAATATGGTTGAAGAAAATAAGACAAAAAAAGTATTTATTTCACATTCTAGTAAAGATAAGGATTATATTCAAGCTTTGGTAGAATTATTTGAAGATATGGGATTGAAAGAAGAAGAGATAGTTTGTTCTTCAGTGCCTCCGTATTGTATTCCACTGGATAATGGAGTATATGAATGGTTAGTAAGTCAATTTCAGAGTCATGAACTTCATGTTATATACGCACTTTCAGAAAATTATTATTCAAGTGTAGCTTCTATGAATGAGATGGGAGCAGCGTGGGTAATGAAACATAAATGGACAGGTATATTAATGCCAGGATTTTCATTTGATAAAATAGAGGGATGTATTGATAGAACACAAATAGGAATTAAATTGGATGATAGTGATAAGATGACATTGAAATACCGTTTGAGTGAATTAAAGAATTCTTTGATTAAGGAGTTTAAATTAGATAATATATCTGAACCGAGATGGGAACGTAAGAGAGACAAGTTTTTAAATGAAATATCAGAGATTGCAAAGAGAATATATGATGATGACAAAAAACAAGAACAACATTTACAATATAAATTTGTTGTAGGAAAACAAGATGTTGGAAATATTCCAGTAGAACCTGCATTTTTGCTTGTTTATGCGGCGGAAGAAAATGGAGAAATTCTGAGAATAGAAACAATTGGCGAGCCTGTTCAAATTTGTACTAATAGAAAACAATTTTTGGCGAGTAATTCAAATCGAGAATCAGCACGATGGCAAGAAGCTTTAGATATGTTATGTAATTGGGGATGGGTAAAATCAGTAGGAAATAAGAAACAAGTATTTGAGTTGACAGGGACTGGATATAAAAAAGCGGAGTTTTTAAAAGATGCAATGGAAATAGATACAGAAAAAGAACCTTTGGAAGAATTGATAAAATTTGTTGAATAGGGTTCAGGATTTAAGGTTCTTAAAACTTTACAAAAATAGTTTACCTCTTTATAAACAAAGTTTGATTTGGTATACTATTGGTAAATGATTACAGATTAAGGGGTGAAATTTGTGAAAGACGATTTACTATGTTTGATTGAGAAAATAGATTATATTAAGTCCTTTTTCCATATTGTTGGTGGAAATGGTATTCCACAGATAAATGTGATAAATGACAAGGCTGAATTTTCTGAATGGAAACAGGAATTGCAGTTGGAGTTGGAGGATATCCATGACCGAACACATGATAAATTTATTTGTAGCACTTTAACACTTCTAAAGCAGGGGTTTAATGGTTGGAAGGATAAACGATCGTACAATGAGTTGAGCGGAAGCCTTTTAGCCATTCGGAAAAATATTGACAAATATTATTCAGCAGAAATTAACTGTACTCAGAACGACAATGACAAGGAGGAACAAGAGATGTCACAAAAAAGCCCAAAGGTCTTTATAAGCCATTCAAGTCGAGACAAAGATTATGTTTCTTGTATTGTGGACTTTTTAGAAGATATAGGTCTAACACAAGAACAACTATTTTGTTCATCAATTCCGGGATATGGTATTCCGTTAGATGAAGATATTTATGATTATTTGAAACAACAATTTCAAGAACATAACCTCCATGTTATCCTTATCCTTTCAGATAACTATTACCAAAGTGTTGCTTGCATGAATGAAATGGGTGCAGCATGGATATTGCAAAATAAATACACCACGATTTTACTTCCAGGCTTTGAATTTAGAGAGATAAAAGGCGCTATCAACCCGAGAAAAATTGGATTGAAGTTGGATGGTGATTTAACAGAGGCCAAGGAAAAATTGGGACAACTTAAAGACGCATTGGTACAAGAATTTGGACTAGCATCTATTCCGGATGTCCGTTGGGAGCATAAACGTGATACATTTATTTCCACAATGTGTAAGATTAAATACGATTAGCTTAAACTTAGAATTACTTAGACTCTCTGTATATATTTATTAAAATTGCACAAGAAAGCTTGGATTTATCAGCTTTTCGGATACTCTTTTATAATGTACAACTTAAGTTCCCAGGGACCTTAAGAAATCAGCCTATAAAGTGAATAGTTATATTGAATAAAAAATACGAAAAAATTTGAAAAATAGGTTCACTTTTTATAAAAAAGGACTTTTATATTGTAAAGGGGAGAAAATACGAATGAATACAACATTAATTATCATGGCAGCTGGAATTGGCTCTAGATTTGGAGAAGGAATCAAACAGTTAGTTCAGATGGGACCAAATGGAGAGATCATCATGGATTATTCCATTCATGATGCAAAAGAAGCAGGATTTAATAAAGTAGTCTTTATTATCCGCAAAGACATTTTCAAGGAGTTCGAGGAGATCATCGGAAACAGGATCAAAGAACAGATCGATGTTGAATATGTATTTCAGGAGCTTGATGATCTTCCAGAAGGTTTTGAGTAAACGCGCAATAGCACATACCTTTTTTTATTAAAATTACTCTGCTATCATTATCCTATACAAAATATAAAAAGTCAAAAAAGTTAAATACTTAACTTTTTGTACTTGGATAGGAGATGATCACATAAAAACTCAACCAAGTTTAGTTGCTTCACAAGTCCGACTTCAGCAATGGGCCAGACAGATCCATGAATGCAAATCACGTCCGGCAGGCATGAAGGTTGAAACATGGTGCAGCCAAAATGGAATCACAAAGGCTAACTACTATTACAGACTCCGCCGTGTCCGTGAAGCTTATATTGAAACAACTCAGAGTTCTGAAACTACTTTTGTGGAACTTCCTGTTATGTCTGAATCAGAAAAATCTGAAGAACAGGAGTCAAAAAACCTGCCTGTGGCACGGATCCATACTGATGACAATCTGTCAATTGATATTTTTTCTTCTATATCTGCAGATCAGATCCAGTCACTGATAGGAGCAGTTACAAATGTTAAATGATGCTCATGGATTTAAAAAGATCTATATTGCCACAGGTTATACAGATCTAAGACGTGGGATTGACGGACTGGCAGCGATCATCCGTTTCCAGTTCGATCTGGATCCATTTGACCGGAATACACTGTTTCTTTTCTGTGGAAGACGGAGTGACCGGATCAAGGCACTGCTCTGGGAAGGTGATGGATTTCTTTTAATGTACAAGAGACTTAATATCGGTGCGTTTAACTGGCCACGGTCCGCAGATGAAGCTGTTGAGATCTCACAGGAAGAGTATGAGCGACTGATGCAGGGCTTTGAAGTGATCGCAAAACGTCCGATCACAGAAATGAAACATCCACCGACAGAACTATAGTTCTTGTGCAATCTGCTGATTTTTCAAAAAGTTTTTATGGATAAAACGCAAAGAAAAAGATCTATACAGAAAGATCATCCACAAAGATCTGATATACTGCATTTTTCTGGTCAAAAAATATCAGATCTGTTTCAATATTGTGGACAGCCGTATGAAAAAGCCAGTAGTTTCTGACTTTTTCATAGAGTTATCCACCGTCAGAATGACGAATGAAGGGAACTTAAGGATTCGCAAAAAACATCTGTATCTGCTATAATCAGAGTAAGAAAAGGAGAACTCTGAATGGCATTTAAATATACAGAAGATCAACTGAATAAGATGGATAAGGCACTCCTGATCGAACTGTTTCTCGGATTACAGGATCAGATGGAAGAACTGACAAAGGAAACCCATGCACTGAACCAGAAGATGCAGCTTCTTATGGATTATGAAGGGATCTGTGTAACAGACGGATATCAGGTATATCATAGTGCTGAAAAGACACTGGAACATGTAACAATCGCAGGATGCTGGGTGCACGCCAGAAGATATTTTGACGAGGCATTAAAGATCATCCCCCAAGCTGTCAGATCCAAGTCGTGGGGATATCTGGTAATGAAACAGATCCAAGCGATCTATCGGGAAGAAGGGAAGCTTAAGCATCTGAAAACCGAAGAAAGATTAAAGCAGCGTCAGTTGGTGATCAAGCCACTGGTAGATGCTTTGTTTGCATACGCAAAACAGCATCAGGTTCCGGTCGGGACACAGGGAAAACTTGCCAGAGCAGTGACATATCTGTTAAATCAGGAAAAGTATCTGCTGGTATTTCTAGAAAATGGGGAAGTGCCGATGGATAACAATGCAAGTGAACGTGCGATCCGTGGATTCTGTATCGGGAGAAAGAACTGGCAATTGATCGATACGATCCGTGGAGCTGAGAATTCAGCGATCATCTACAGCATTGCAGAAACAGCCAAAGCAAATGATCTGAAACCATATGAATATTTTGAACATTTGCTGACAGAGATTCCAAAACATATGGAAGATACCGATCGTTCATTTTTAGATGACTTACTTCCATGGTCAGAAAAGTTACCAAAAGAGATCAAAAAGACAAACAAGAGGTCATGAAAAAATGATCTTTTGTTTGTCTAGGTACGTGCTATTGTGCGTTTACCGACAATGCTTACTCTGGGCTGGATTGTTTATAAAAAAGAAGATATAGAGAAATTTAAAAAATGTGGTTTTGAAGATTTTGAGTTTTATAATAGTAGCAATAATCCTTATGATATTACAGTACCTAATTTTACATATAAAGAATTAGCAATATTAAATCAAAATATGCCTAATGTGGCATATCCAATAGAAGGTGCAGATTTTTTTGAGGAAGAAGAGGTTAATGCATACAAAAAGATTTATAAATATTATCCGACTACGTTCGAAACTTCAATAGCCTTATAAACTATGTAAAACTTAAGTGACCTGAGACCTTATGAAGTCAGATAGCAAAAGTAAAAATCTGACAATTTCCTACGAGCAAACATCTAAGAATTAAATAAGCATTTAATACATAGAACTAAAAAAGCAGCAGATGAGTATATACGTTATACTGATCTGCTGCTTTTGGTATAATAAATAAAAAAAGGAATAAAAAATTCCAAAAACAAAAAAAGTTGATAAATTTTTTATAATATAATAAAATAAAAGATAAGATGAGGCATATTTATGGAGGAAAAATTATGAGTCAAACAATTGTACGATTGCAAGAGTTAGAAATAAAAAATATAAAAAATGTAGAATATGGAAAAGTTGAAATGCCGAATAGTTATCAGCAAAAAAGAACATATGATAATTCAGAAATATTAGGGTTATATGGTCAAAATGGATCTGGAAAAACGGCTATTATTGATGCAATGTATTTTTTACAGCAGATTATGATAGGAGAAAGTATAGAAGAACAGATAAATGAATATATAAATATGAAAAAAGATTATGCAGAATTGAGAGCATCATTTATGATTTTTGAACAAGAAATTCTATATGATGTGGACTATGATATTTGTATTAATCGGAAAGAAGACAATTCTATTTTTATAAAATCAGAAAAATTAAGTTGTTCTAAAATTACTAATGAAAGCAAAAAAAATAAAAGAGTTTTTATGGAATTTCAAAGAGAGAGCGGAGATACTATTTTCACGCCACGCACGAGATTAAATGAGTTATTAAGCGAAATTAAAGGAGATAAAACAGATTTAATAGTAGCAAAAAAAATGGCAGAGAAGTCAAATAGTTCTTATATTTTTGGTGCAAACAGTAGGGAAATATTTTTTAAAGATTATCAAGGAAAGTTTCAACAATATTCATTTATTATAAAGAAATTATTTGAATTTGCAGTAAAAGATTTATTTGTGATTCGTAATGCACATTCAGGTGTTATTACAGCTAATATAATTTTGCCAATGGCTTTTAGAATTGATAACGGGAATAGCGGGGCAAAAGGTGATTTGGCAGTATCTTTGGCAGAACCGACGGTATTAGATAAAGAAGACTTGGAAATGTTGAGGCATATTATTAAAGAAATAAATATCGTTTTATATACAATTATACCGGGATTAAATATAAGTATTAAAGAATATGGCAGCCAGTTAATGGACAATGGAGAAGAGGGATATAAAGTTGAACTTATGTCATCTAGAGATGGAATGCCAGCTTTTCCGATTAGAATGGAATCAGAAGGAATTATAAAAATAATTTCAATTTTAAATGCATTAATTAGAGCATTTGGAAATTCGTCTATTTGCTTGGCTATAGATGAATTAGATGCAGGAATATTTGAGTATGTATTGGGGGAATTATTAAAGATATTTGGAGAAAGTGCGAAAGGGCAATTGATTTTTACTTCACATAATCTTAGAGCATTAGAAATGTTAGATAAAGAAAGTATTATGTTTTCAACGACTAATTCCAAAAATGAATATATCCATATGAAAAATATAAAAAAATCTAATAATCTTAGAGATGTTTATTTAAGAAGTATAACATTAGGGGGACAAAAAGAGGAAATATACAAAGAAACTAGTAGCTTGAAAATAGCTAGGGCATTTCGAAAAGCAGGTAGGGGTGTAAAATACAATGAGTGAGAAAAAAGTAATATTATTAATAGTAGAAGGACCGAGTGATGAGGCAGCATTAGGCACTATTATGGAAGAATATTTTAATAGTGAATACATTAAGTTTTTAGTAGTTCATGGAGATATTACAGTTAAAGATTCTGTAACCAATAAATTTGTGACTATGACAGATATTATAAGTGTAATAGATAAGCAAGTTCAATTAAAATTAGAAGAATTAAAATCTCAATATGGTTATAATAAAGAAGATTATATTAAAATTATTCATATAGTTGATATGGATGGAGCTTGTATATCAGATGATAAAGTAGTAGAGAAAGAGAATGAAGAAAATGAATCAAAAGTTTTATATTTTACAGATCATATAGAGGCTCAAAATGTAGAAGGTATACGCAAAAGAAATGCTCGAAAAGCAGAAGTTTTGTATAAATTAAGAACTACAAAGGTCATAGGAAAAATACCATATCATATTTATTATAATTCTTGCAATTTAGAACATGTGTTATATAATGAATTAAAAGATTTTACGGATGATCAGAAAATGGAAATGGCTGATGATTTTGCGGAAAAATATGAGGGAAAAATAAATGAATTTATTGAATTTATTTCTGATAAGCCTATTGCAGTAGAAGGATCGTATAAAGATACATGGAAGTATATAGAAAGAGGATTGAATTCTTTGAATCGACATAGTAATATGCATAAGATATTTGAATTGACGTAATATTTAGAATTAAGAGGTAACTATAATGGAAAAAATACAAGAAAAAGACGATGTTATTTCAACTACAATTCGTGTGTATCGTAAAGATATGGAGAAATTTAGGAATTATGTTAGCAATACAGCAGGTATAACGCAAAAAGAATGTTTTGGAGAATTAGTACAAATTTTGGACAAAACAAGAGGAGAGAATCAGCAAGGAGATTTGATGACGTTTTGGACATCAGTAAGAAATGAATTTAATCCAGAACGGAGCAAAGAGTCAAGAGTTTTTTCAATAACAGGAAAACGGTTGACGTGGATATCAGCAAATAATCAGATTATTTGCGATGAAAATAATAGATATACACTGGTAAATCAACAAACATATAAAAAAATAGATATTGATTGTAAATTAAATCGGTGGAATAATGCTATAAATATGCAATTTGATGTTAACTTAGATATAGAAAAGTGGATAAGAGAACATTTGAATGTAGATTATAATTTTCAGATTAATGTATATAAAGATGTAGTTAGAGATAAATTTTTAATATATGATTATATGGAACTAACGAAAAGTAATTGGGAAAATACAGAACGAAAACAATTAGTTGCTCATCGATTTTTTTATATAAATAATAAAGAGGAGATAGAAAAAAGATTGCAAGAGGATTTTTATGTATTAATTGGAGAAAATGAAAAGAAAATAATATCTGAATCGTTAGAAATAAAAACAATATTACCTAATAATTTGGAAGATGAATTAAAAAAATATTATGAAATATAAAAAATAAAAAGTAGATTCTATTAATTTTAAAATTATTAACAGAATCTACTTATTTTTTTACAATATGAAATGTAATTTAATTTATATATGAAAAAACTAAAAAGTGAGAAAAATTTATATATGTAAGTAACAAGATGAAAGAATATATGGAATATTACAAATTAGAATTAAAATGTGAAAAAATGTATTTGGAACAGTGAAATATATTGCAAAATGTATTACAAAATGCCAAAATTTAATTAATACATTAATACTTGACAATTATAATGAATGAAATTACAATGCATGTATAAATCGAAAATGAAAGCATTTACGTGAGATAGAGAAAGAGAAAAGACAAAATGAAAAGGGGGATATTAAGCTATGCTTACGATAGAAAACTTAATCGCAGTGATATCACTGTGTGCCACATTTTATAGTCTTGGTTATAATCGTGGAAAGCATGATGCCAAGACAGAAAAATAACCTGGAGATTCTGCCTTGCAAGAGCCATCATTCCGGTGTTGAGTGAGCCGGTATTCCGGCAAACATTAATCCACTTTGATTTTGCTTAGGTGCTATTTATGAGAGTGGACATATCTTGTTAAGCCCTTGCCGCCACAGCGGTGCGATAGCAGGCTTTATAAGATGTGTTCAATCTCATACCCTAGCTGTAGAAAAAACAATTGTAAATGAAGTGGCTCACTTTACACCGGACAGATGGATCAATTAGCACCAGATTATTCATAACCGCCCAAACCTGAGAAGTTAAGCGGTTATTTTTAATCAATAACATAATCAGGTGAACCGTCATAGGTAGCACCTTTTCTAATACTAGATTATCATTACTGATCTTGCTTGCCAAGAATAAGATTAGTAACCGCTTTATTTTATGACCACATTGATGTCAGGCATCAATGCCGTAGCAGAACGGATTAGACGAATCAGAAATTAAATACGACCAAACACAAACACCCCTCTCAGAAATTGGTACTACAAATTGCACAAAAACAATAACGAAGACAGATTTATTACTGAAAATTTTGCTAACACCAGAGGGAAAATGCAAATGAAATGTTGTAATTTCCTAGAAAATAATGCTACATATTGATTCTCTGAAATTAATTTGATAAAATATAAAGCATAAATACAGGATACATAATACAACACAATATAAAGAGGAGAATAACAATGCATTTATTAGGAACAATTGCAATGATCTTAGTGTTAAGCTTAATGATCGCAGGGCTTTTAAAATTAAATTACAAAGATTTATGGGTATCAGAAGATAAGACATCCAGAGAGCCAGAGGCAAGAAGATTAAGAAGTTGTTAAGTATAAGACCAATGAGATAAAAGAGCAGGTATGAAAACAGTACCTGCTCTTTTCGATTATAATAAGAAAGAACTGCTGATTCCTCCATCTACAACAAGGTCAATCCCACTAATGAATCGTGCGGCATCAGAGCAAAGGAAAGCAGCCGCCATTCCAAGGTCTTTTTCTTTTGCGAAACCACGAAGAGGTGTGCGGTTTTGAATCTCTTCTAATCGTTCTGGTGTTTTTAAGTTTGTTTTTGCAAGCATATCTGTGTATACGAATCCAGGATTTAAGCTGTTGACACGGATGCCATATGGACCAAGATCGCGGGAAAGGCTTCTTGTAAGACCTTTGACGCCGCTTTTACATAAAGTATAGGCCTGAATATCATGCATTCCAAGGATTGAAGCAAGAGAAGAGATAAAGAGGATGCAGCCGGATCTTCGTTTCTTCATATTCGCAGCAACAGCCTGTGAGAATAAAAATGGTGCTTTAGCCTGAGTAGCGATGATGGTGTCTAATTCTTCTTCGGTAAAGTCAAAATAATCTTTTTTGTTATTGATCCCAGCATTGTTAACCAGAATGTCGATAGGTGTAGTTTCTTCGATTTTGGAAATGAGTTCGTCATAGTGTGCGGTATCTGTGACGTCGAATACGTAATAAGAACAATGTTCCCCGAGCTTGTTGGCGGCTTCTTTTAATTTTTCTTCTCGACGTCCAAGAATAATAACGTTAGCATCCGCATCTAGAAGTTCGCTTGCTATGGCGAACCCGATCCCGGTAGCTCCTCCAGTGACGATGGCAGTTTTCCCTTTTAAGGAGATTTCTTTTTTCATAATGCTTTCCTTTCGTGAAAATGTTAAAAAACAACAAAAAATATTTAAAATAAAGAAAAAATCTTTATAACAAAGATTATAATACAAATAACAAAAATGTCCATATGAAAATACAATAAAATAAGGAAGTATTTAAGGAAAGGATAGCCAGAATCTATTGACATTATAGAGAATAATATTTATAATAAAAGGTATATGTGAAGACAAATATATGAAATGTTTTACACAGGATATAACAAGTATACAGGTAACAAAACAGGTCAGATGACTGAAGGGGAGATTTATGGATACTACATTAATAATTATGGCAGCCGGAATCGGATCAAGATACGGTGCAGGAATCAAACAGCTTGCGAAGATGGGACCGAATGGTGAGATCATTATGGATTATTCAATTCGTGATGCGAAAGAAGCTGGATTTAATAAGGTTGTATTTATTATCCGTAAGGACATCTTTGAAGAATTTGAAGAGATAATCGGCAACCGAATTAAAGATCAGATTGATGTAGAATATGTATTTCAGGAATTAGATGACCTTCCAGAAGGATTTGAAGTACCAGAAGGACGTACAAAGCCTTGGGGAACAGGACAGGCTGTTCTTTGTTGCAAGGATGTCGTCAAGGAACCATTTGTGATCATCAACGCAGATGATTACTATGGAAAGGAAGCTTTTGTGAAGCTTCATGATTTCTTAGTATCTGGAGAAGATCTTGGAAGAGAATTCACAATGGGAATGGCTGGATTTATCCTGAAGAATACATTAAGTGACAATGGAACTGTCACACGAGGAGTTAGTGTTGTAGATGAGAATGGATTATTAAGCCAGGTTCATGAGACAACAGGAATTATGATGGGGGAAGATGGTAAGATCAAGTGTGATCTTCCAAATGTTCAGGAATGGATCAGTCCAGAGGATAAGGTTTCTATGAATATGTGGGCTGCATATCCAGAATTTTTAGAGTTCCTTGCAGAAGACTTCAAGACTTTCTTAAGTGAAGTAGAAGAAGGAGATCTGAAGAAAGAATATTTATTACCAAACATCGTAGATAAATTATTGAAAGAAGGACGTGCAAACGTCAAAGTATTAGAGACACAGGATCGATGGTTCGGTGTAACTTATCAGGAAGATAAGGAAGCTGTACAGAAAGCATTTGCCGGATTGATCAAAGAAGGTGTCTACCCAGCAAATTTATGGGGCTAAGATATATGGCATAATTTAGGGGGCAGTCAGTGTTGAACTGGCTGCCTGTTTTATTTCAGAGAAAGTTTTGGTGAGGTCCGCTTTGGAATAGAATAAGGAGGATCAAAATGAAATATAGCAAAACAATTGCGGGAATTACGATAGAGATCTGTGAAAAAGCAATAGGAGAAGATCTTGTTTTAACTCTAAGCGGTGGTGAGAAACCGCATATTGGCTGTGTTGTTCAGGCAGTTCCACGCCCTTCGCTGAGTGGTGATGGAACGATTAGTGTCACTTCATCTGTGATCAACCTGACAGGTCACAAAGACGAATTTCTATGCCGCAGACTGGCTGAGAATCGATGCAGGGAAACAGGAAAAGTAGTGGTATGCACAGGCGGGGTGCACATGGATCATATAACGGGAGAACAGATCGAAGAATTATTAAAGAATATCGATCGTATGATGACAGAATAAGATCATAGAAGATGATCAGAAAGCAGGTGATTTTTTGAAATTTATTCATATTGCGGATGTTCATTGGGGAGCCAGACCAGAGAGAGAGCAGACATTTGGAAGGATCAGAGAACAAGAGATCAAAGAGTCATTTCAAAGAGTCATTGATCATGCGAATAAGCAACAGGCAGATCTGCTATTGATCGCAGGAGATCTGTTTGATCAGCCGCCAACGCAGCAGGAGTTGAGAGAAGTGGATTATCTGTTGTCTAGACTGAATCATACAAGAACGGTTTTGATCGCAGGGAATCACGATCATCTGGAACCGCATGATGTATTTTCCCAGTATAAATGGAATTCGGAAGTTTATCTTCTGGATGGAAAACAAAGAGATCATATTTCTTTTGAAGATCTTGAAACGACCATTTATGGCTTTAGTTATTGGAAGAATCAGATCACGAAACCATTGTATGATCGCATGAAACCAGATGAGAACGAAGGCAGTGATTTTTCAATCCTGCTGGCACATGGAGGGGATGAAAGTCATATCCCGATTCAGAGAGAGACGTTAAAATGGTCTGGATTCGACTATATCGCTCTTGGACATATCCATAAACCAGAGATCATTTTCGAAGATCTGATGGCATATGCAGGATCGCTGGAACCATTGGATCACACAGAGACGGGATACCATGGGCTGATCGAAGGGGAGATCAGCGAAGAAAAGAAACAGATAACCTTCGTTCCCTTTGCAAAAAGAATGTATACACAAGTGGAAGTCATGATATCAGATGAGATGTCAGCGTTAGAGATCGTAGATCGGGTAGAAACGGAACTTTCATATCGTGGAAGAGAGAATATATATGAGATTGTACTAACAGGAAGTATTGATCCACAGATCCATCTGGACTTTTATGAGATTACGAGCCAGTATATGGTCACAGATATCATTTATGAAACGAAGAATCAATGGGAATACGAACAGCTATCAGAGGAAGATGATTTTATCATCCAGAAGGTTGCAGATATTTTAAAAGATGAACCAGAGGCTTTGCGTTATGCGATGGAAGCTTTAACATATGCCAGGGAGAAGTAAAAGATGAAGATTGAGGAGATCAATATTGATGGATTTGGAAAATTTCATAAATATCATTGCCAGACATCTGGGAAGTTAGAAGTTTTCTATGGCAAGAATGAATCTGGCAAGACAACACTTCGTAAGTTTATGATCGCAATGCTGTTTGGGCTGGAGAAATCAAGAGGACTCGCTGCAAAATATGATGATCATACCAGATATCAGCCAGTAAATGGCGGTATTTATGGTGGCTCCATGATCTTTGAAAAGGACGGGATCAGATATAAGATCATGCGAAACTTCGGTCAAGGGCAGACAGAGTATCACATATTTGATGCAGATACGATGGAGGAACTTAAGGGGAAGGAATATTTATTCGAATCCGATCAACAGGCATTTGAGAATACGGTTTCGATGACACAGGCAGAGATCCGTACAGGCAGAGAGATGAAGGAAGTTTTGCAAAATTCCATGGCGAATCTGCGAAGCAGCAAGGATGCCGCGATTGACCTTCGAAAAGCGATCGATCATTTGAAAGCCAGACGAAGACAAATGCGAAAAGATCCTGTGTTTGCACAGATTGACAATTTGCGAAGACAGCAGGGGTCATGGCAGTATGATGCACAAGCGTTGAATGAATATGAACAGGAAGAGAGAGAGATTCGGAAACGTTTAAGACAAAAGAGAAAGTTGACGCTGCTTCAGAAGATTTTGCTGTGGTTTCGAAAGTTATTTGGTGGGGAAGATGAAGAACGAATTCGCAAAATAGAACTAAGACATCGCTTAGAGATCATAGAGATCGAGAAAGCACAGCTTATGCAGCAAAAGGAAGAGGCAGATAAGAAAAAGCAGGAATACGAGATTTTGCTGGGGCAGAAAAGGAAGAAAGAACTTGAAATTCACGAGATAGAACTTGCAATGAAAGCGATCAAGGAAGCTGCAAGCCAGGTACAAAAGACTTTTGGACAGGAACTAAATGAGAAGATCTCAGAGATTTTTTGTGATATGACGAATGGAAAATATACGCAGGCAGTCATGGATGAGAATCTTTCGATGATGGTTTATGATGGATTTGATCATGTCGATATGAAGTATTTAAGCAATGCTACGGTAGAACAATTATACTTTGCGCTACGTCTTGCATCGGCCGATCTTTTATATGAAAATGATGCATTTCCGTTGTTTTTAGACGATGTGTTCGGTAATTATGATGACGAAAGACTGGAACAGACGATGCAGTATTTAAGTCACCATACAGACCGTCAGATCTTTTTATTTACGGGCAGGAAAGAAATACTTCGTTTATTGGATGAGAAAGAAATTTTATATCATCTTATTTCTTTATAGCTTTTTCTGTGCTAAGATAATGAGAGATAAAGTAACAAAGGAGATCAAAATATATGGCAAAGAAGATGACCATGGCAGACATCGCGAATTTATCAGGAGTTGGAAAAAGCACGGTATCCCGCTATTTTAACGGGGGATATGTAAAGGATGAGACGAGAGCGAAGATTCAGAAGGTCATTGAAGAATACAACTATACACCGAATGCATTTGCAAGATTGAATGCGAAACAAAGCAACGTGATCGGTGTAGTTGTGCCGACATTAAATTCTAAGATCACAAGCCGTGTGATCACAAGTATCGATCGGTATTTAAGAGAAAAGGGGTATACAACCCTTATTCAGAACTCAGACCACGATATTGATCAGGAATTACAGAATATCCAGCGCCTGATCCAGTTAAATGTGGATGGGATCTTGATCAGTTCCATAGCGATCACAAAGGACCACAAAGAGCTGTTAAAGAAAGCGGGAATTCCAGTGGTTGTTTTAACACAGGATTATGAAGATGGAATTTCCATTATTTATGATGATTATCATGCAGGGAAAACGATCGGAGAGTATATCGGGAAGAAAGGACATCAAAAGGTTGGATATATTGGTGTCTATGAGACAGACCAGGCAGTTGGGATCGAGCGTAGAAATGGTGTGTTAGATGGATTGAAAGAATATGGGATCACACCGGTGACAGGGAAGAGTGATTATAGTTTTATTGGTGGACAGACGGTTACAAGAGAATTACTTGAGAGGGAATCAGATTTAGATGCGATCATCTGTGCAACAGATCGACTTGCGTTTGGTGCATATAAGATTTTACACGAACATAAGAAGAGGATTCCAGAAGAAGTGTCTGTGGCAGCGTTTGGAGGATATGATGAAAGTACCCTCTTGACGCCAGAGCTTACAACGCTAAAGTTTGATTCCTATGGAATGGGATACCTTGGAGCGGAAACGATCCTTAAGATGATCACAGGAGAACCAGTATCCAAGAAACAGATTGTGGGATATGAATTTATTGAAGGCGGAAGTGTCAGATCATAAATTCTTCATATGTGCTTATAATATCGCCCTCCTTCCGTATTATTCGGAACGGAGGGCTTTGCCGTTTACCTGTTGCTATGTTAAGTCGTCTCACATAAAACACAAATAAAAGTAATAAAATAAAAAAATGTGGTATCGATTCCATAAATACTATTGACAAATAGAAGAGAAAGTTATAAGATACAGATATGGAACCGATACCATAATAAGTTTCACAATAAAAAAGGAGAGAAGATATGGATTACGCAAAAATCGCCAGCCAGGTCATCGAGCATGTTGGTGGCAAACAAAACATTAAGTCAGTTCAGCATTGTGCAACAAGACTTCGTTTACAGTTAAAAGACAACGATCTTCGCAATGAAGATGCAGTCAGCGACATTGAAGGAGTTAAGGGAGTGTTCTTAACACAGTCACAGTTCCAGATCATTTTCGGATCAGGACTTGTAAACTTAGTGTGCGACGAAGTACAGAAGCAGTTAGGAATCTCAGTCGATACACCAGCAGATGCTGAGAAAGAAGAGAAGAAAGGAAATGTTCTTCAGAGATTAGTAAAGTTATTAAGTGATATTTTCGTACCGATCATTCCAGCCATCGTAGCAGGTGGTCTGTTAATGGGAGTGAACAATATCCTGACAGCAGCGATGTTTAGTGGCAAGTCCGTCATTGATCTGTACCCACAGTTTAAGGGTCTGGCAACAGCAATCAACATGTTTGCAAGTGCTCCATTTGCATTTTTGCCAGTATTGATCGGATTTAGCGCAACGAAGAAGTTTGGCGGAAATCCATATCTTGGAGCAGCCATGGGTATGATCATGGTTCATCCAGATCTGTTAAGTGCATACAGCATCGGTATCGCCAAAGCACCAGTATGGGATATCTTTGGATTTAAGATCCAGGCGATCGGATATCAGGGAACTGTACTTCCAGTATTAGCAGTTGCATTTATTTTAGCAACGATCGAGAAGAAGTTACATAAAGTAACACCAACATGGTTAGATAACCTGACAACACCATTGATCTCTATCATGGTAACATCATTTTTAACATTCATCTGCGTAGGACCAGTGTTAAGAGAAGCAGGTAACTTATTAGCAGATGGAATCACATGGGTATATAACACACTTGGATTTGTCGGTGGCGGATTATTCGGACTTGCATATGCACCGATTTGTCTAACAGGAATGCATCACAGCTTTATCGCGATCGAGACACAGCTGATCGCAGCCAAAGCAACAACAGGTGGAAGTTTTATCTTCACAACAGCAAGTATGAACAACGTAGCACAGGGAGCAGCCGTATTAGCAGTTTTATTCTTAACAAAGAATGAGAAGATGAAATCAATCTGTTCTGCATCAGGTGTTTCTGCATTACTTGGAATCACAGAACCAGCAATGTTCGGTGTAACACTGAAATTAAAATATCCATTCTACGCTGCCATTATCGGTTCAGCCGTAGGTAATGCATATTGTGCAGCAACAGGAGTTTTGGCACAGGCATTAGGAGCAGCAGGACTTCCGGGATTCCTGTCCATGCTTCCAAAAGATTACTTAAACTTCGTGATCGGACTGCTCTTATCCATGGGAGTATCCGCAGTTTTAACTGCAGTCTTCTGGAAGAAGTTTAACGTCGAAGGAGAAGATCACAAAGCAGAGACTCCGGTTAAAGAAGAAGTAAAAGAAATCGAAGTACAGGAACCAGCAGATACAACAGAAGAAACAAATGAATTATATGCACCAATGAAAGGTGAAGTTTTAGATGTAGCAAAGTCTGCAGACCTAGCATTTGCAAGTAAGGCAATGGGAGAAGGTGTAGCGATCAACCCAAGCGAAGGCATCGTATATGCACCAGCCGATGGAACGATCAGTCTGATCTTCCCTACAAAACATGCAATGGGGATCACATTAAACTCAGGAGTAGAACTTCTGATCCATGCAGGAATCGATACAGTTAAGATGAATGGCGAAGGTTTTGAGACTTTCGTAGAAACAGGAGCCAAAGTAAAGAAAGGTGATAAATTATTATCTTTTGACATGGATCTTGTGAAAGAAAAAGGATACAAGACACAGACGATGTTCTTAGTTGCAGATGCGAAAGGAAAAGAAGTCGAAGTGGTTGAAGCAGCGGATGCAGATAATAATACGAAGATCATGAATTTAAAATAATCATTATTCGAAGAAGGAAAGGAAACCAGGGCAGATGTTTGAAAAATACAAGAAAGTCTATAAGGCAGATTATGAAAAATGGTATAAAGAAAATGAAGCTTACAGACAACGTGTGGCAGCAGATCAAGACCGATTAAAATTCCATTTAATGCCAAAGACAGGATGGTTAAATGATCCAAATGGTTTATGCCAGTTTAATGGAACATACCATATTTACTACCAGTACACTCCATTTGAACCAACTGGTGAGTTAAAGACATGGGGACATTATACGACAAAAGATTTTATTCATTATGAAGATTTTGGACCAGTCGTATTCCCAGATGAAGACATTGATGCCCATGGTGTTTATTCCGGCTCTGCATTTATTGAAGATGATACGATCCACTATTTCTACACAGGAAATTTAAAATATTTTGACAGAGATGATTATGACTATATCAACAGTGGACGTGGAAGTAATACGATCACATTTACAAGTAAAGACGGCTATGAGTTTACCAAAAAGGAATTGTTAATGACAACCGACGATTATCCGGCTGACATGAGCAACCATGTGCGTGATCCAAAAATCTTTAAGAAAAATGAGAAATATTACATGGTTCTTGGAGCAAGGGATGTCGAAGGTGTGGGTATGATCCTTCTATATGAATCTACAGATCTTAAGAACTGGACATACAAGAATCGTATCACAACTCCACAGAAGTTTGGTTATATGTGGGAATGTCCGGATCTGTTTGAGATGGACGGACAGTTATACATCATCTGCTGCCCACAGGGAGTAGAAACACAAGGCATTGATTACGAAAATGTTCATCAGGTCACAGCAATGAAATTAGACTATGATTTTGATACCGATGAATATGAAATCACAGATATCAAACTTTTTGACCGTGGATTTGATTTCTATGCACCACAAAGTTTTGAGGATGAAAGTGGAAGAAGGATTCTGATCGGATGGATGGGAATCCCAGACGCAGACTATACGAATCCAACCGAAGAAGCAGGATGGCAGCATGCACTGACGATTCCAAGAGAATTATCCGTAAGAGACGGAAAACTGATTCAGGAACCGATCGAAGAATTAAAACAACTTCGAAGCGAGGACAAAGCAGTTTGTACATTTTGTTATGGACAGACGATCATCATGCAAAATGCAATCTATGAAGCTATTGTAGATTTTAAACGATGCAGAGAAATGGTAATGACACTGCGCGAAGGAATCACTCTTTCCTATAAAGATAATATCCTGACCTTAAATCTTGGGGTCTATGGAAGTGGAAGATCAACAAGAAAAGTCAGATTAGAAAAATTAGAGCATCTTCAGATTTTTGCGGATACTTCATCCTTAGAAATCTTTGTGAATCATGGAGAAGAAGTTTTTACAACAAGAATCTACAATCATTATGGAAGACTACTGATTAATGGAGAATGTTCTGGTATAATGACTGTATATCCATTAAAATCATTCGAAATTGAAGGAGGAAGACATGAAGAATAAATTATGTGGGATCGGAGAAGCACTGATTGATTTTATTCCTGAGGTTAAGGGACAGAGATTAAAAGATGTACCTTCATTTAAAAGAGTTGCGGGAGGAGCACCTGCCAATGTAGTCGGGGCAGTTACGAAGCTTGGTATTCCATCCAAATTTTTAACAAAGCTTGGAGATGATCCATTTGGAGATTATATCGTGGAAGTATTAGATGAAGCAGGAATCGACACTTCTAATATCGCAAGAGACAAAGAAGGGGAAACAGCCTTAGCATTTGTATCCCTTGCCTCTGACGGAAACCGTGATTTCAAATTTTATAGAAAAAACAGTGCAGATTTACGCTACAGTGTAGAAGATATCCCGGCAGATATCTTAAACGATTGTGGAATGATTCATTTTTGCAGTGTAGACCTTGTGGAATCTCCAATGAAGGAAGCTCACAAGAAACTGATCGATATGGCGATCGCGCAGAATGTGAAAGTATCTTTTGATCCAAACTTAAGATTTTCATTATGGGACGATCTTGATCAATTAAAAGAGACAGTCAATGATTTCTTAAAATACGCAGATATCATTAAGATTTCTGACGAAGAACTGGAATTTATCACAGGACATACAGATATCAAAGATGCTCTGGACGGTTTATTTGCTGATCGTGCAAAATACGTTATCTACACAAAAGGAGCTGACGGAGCAGAAGTGTATACGAGAAATGGAATGGTAGAAGCTTCTGGATATAAGATCGATGTCCGAGATACGACAGGTGCTGGAGATTCGTTTATCGGAGCATTCCTATACTGTCTGTTAAATGATGAAGTAGAAGATTTGGAGTCCGTAAGTGATGACACATTAAGAAACTACCTTGATTTTGCCAATGCTTATGCAGCGAACACAACAACAAAAGAAGGTGCATTAGCAGCCATGGCAGATCGAGCTGAGATGGATGAATGGATGAAGACATTAAAGAAATAAATCCTTATATATCATAGAAGAAAGAAGAGCTGAATGTAGTATTTGGCTCTTTTTTTCTCCTTTTATGGAAAGTAAAAATGCTTGACGAAGAATTGTTGAAATGTTACAATTTGAAACATAATTATCGTGCAAAATATTTACAAAATAAACAAAAAAGGAGAAATGAAATGAGATTTGTTGTGATTTTAAAACAAATTCCAGATGATTCGATCAAAGATGAATATCAGGATGTGGATCAGTTAAATGACAGTGATAAGAACGTAATAAAAGAAGCACTGGATTTAAGAGACCGCTATGGTGGAACTGTAGACGTGATCGGATTTGGACCATTATCTGCAGAAGATGTTATGAAAGAGACGCTTACTTATGGAATTGATGATGCCTTCCTGATCAGTGATCCCCAATTCGCAGATATGGATGTATCACAGGTAGCCAAGATTGTCGCAGCGGTGATCAAAAAGCTTGACCCATATGATCTGGTCTTATGCGGACGGCAGGCAATTGATGGAGACAGTGCCCATATGGCTTCTATGACCTCTTGTGCGTTGGAGATCCCATTGATCGCGTATTCTGACGAGATCACAGAGATGAAAGATGGAAGTGTTTTCGCAACATGTATGGGTGATCAAATGGCATATAAGGTAGAAGCAAAAACTCCAGCAATGATACTTTCTATCAGAGAGAAGAATAAGAACCGTTTTCCATCCGTACCAGATATCATGAAAACATATGATGGAACATATAAGACAAAGATATTGACGAATGAAGACCTGAATCTTTCTGTGACCAAGAGAAAAGTAACGCAACTTAGAAAATATGAAGTCAAAAGCAGCAAACAGCAAAAACTTGTTATGATCGGTGGAAAAGATGAAGAAGAAAAGGCAACACAGATTCTTCAGTTGTTAAAGCAAAAGAGCGTGATCTAGGAGGTGTTTGGATATGAATTTTGGGAAAAAAGAAGGAATCGTTGTTGTTGGAGAGATTCAAAAGAGAGAGATCATGCCGCTGACGTTGGAATTGATCGGGGCAGCAGGAAAACTTTCGAAGGAAAGAGATCTTTCATTGTCAGTTATTCTATCAGGATGTGGGATCAAAGAAGAGGCAAAGAAGCTTTACAATTACGGAGTTGATGAAATTCTTTGTATCGAAGATGAAAAATTAATAGAAGGACATATGCAGCTGCATCATGATGTGGTCATAGAAGTTTTAAAAGAAAAGGATCCGAAAGTGATTCTGATCGGAGGAACGGCATCAGGAAGAGTCCTTGCAGGAAAGACAGCTTATGCATTTGATACAGAATTAGTCTGTGATGCATCGAAACTTACATACGATGAGAAACAGGAACAACTTATCATCACAAGACCGGCATTCGATGGAAAAAATATGGCAGACTTTTTGATCGATCCATCCTTGACATCGGTGATCACGATCCGTACAGGAGTGATGGGAAAAGCAGAATACAAGGAAGACAAACAAGGTGAGATGTTATATGTGCATCCAGAATGTCTGAAGGAAGAACAACAAAATCTGATCTATCATGGAGCGGCAGGAAAAAGTGGAAAAGAAGTTCATCTGGATACAGCAAGGATCATAGTTTCTGGTGGCCGTGGGATGAAAGGAGAAGAAGGATTTGCGCTTCTTGAGAGACTTGCAGAGAAGATCGGAGGGGAAGTTGCATGTACAAGACCGTGTGTAGATGCAGGATGGATGCTTCCAACACAGCAGGTAGGACAGTCAGGAATCTCCGTAAAACCGAAACTCTATCTTGCATTCGGTATTGCCGGGGCAATTCAGCATATGACAGGAATTGATGCAGATTGTATCATTTCAGTCAATAATAATCCGAGGGCTGCGATCTTTGCATACAGTGATTATGGTGTGGTTTCAGATGCAAAGAAATTACTGGAAAGTATGTTAAAACAGGTGGAAGAAGGGAAAGAATTCTTATAAAAATAGAAAAATATGCTGTGTATTCGATTTTGATACACAGCATAAAGTTTTTCAGAAGATGAGTTCCAGACTAGAGAATTTTGGTTGGTATTGAAAATGATCAGCCAGCTAATCGTGAATTAACATTCTGAAAAAGTGGTTTTTCAAAGTTATAATTTGCCCGATTTACACGAAGATAGCCATATTTCTTCCCGTATTTAAACTGTAGATAAATCTTTTTCTTAGAATAAATTAATTTCTTTAAAGTTACAGCTTTCCCTTTTGGTACACGAAAAGCAACTTTTTTGCTGCCAGCTTTTTTATAAAAAGTTACTTTTTTGGCAGTGATAAACTTATTTTTTGCAAAATATCTTGAATATTTATCTTTTCTGTTTTGTCCAAGTTCGCTTCGTACCGTTTTTGTAGAAGATGCAGTTCTAATGAATTTTTGCTTACTGTATTTAAAAGGCAGTGTCCAATTGATCCATCCGGTTTCCATAGGTTGTACACGATGTTTAACGGTAATCCCTTTTTTATTGGCAGTAACGATTTCTTCAGCGTAAGATGAGTGATCATTAAAAGATTTTACAACACGAAATTGGTTGGATTTTTTGTTATAAGTAAAGATTTCATTATAAGTAACGTAGTCATTTTCACCACGGCCAATAATCTGGATAAATGTATGTTGTTTGCTCATTTTTGCATATTTTACAGTGAGGTCATAACAGTCGTGATCACGGAGAGATATTTCTGTGGTCCTTTTTCCATTTAGATAGATCGTAAAACGGTTGATGTACCAGCCTTCTTGATCGGGTGTTGTACGGATGATCACAGAATCAGCATTTTCGTCTCCAGTGATGTCAACATTACCAGCATAAGTTCCAGAAGTTTTTGTTTGAGGTATGTTTTTAACAGAAGCTTTTACAAATGATGGTGTCATAATGCATAATGTAAAAGCAAAAAGAAAACAACCTAAAATCCTGTATACATTTCTTTTCATGAGAAAATCCCTCCTTAAAATTATGAAAGCTAATTGTTTCTGATTATATTTTAACATATTTTATTGTAGAAAATGCACAAAAATATGGTATGTATAATAATTAAATTAAAGAATGTGACGAAATTAAAAAAAGTGCTTATACAAGACATAAAAAGTGTGTATAATAATGCATTGACAAGAAATAAGCAGGAAAGAACGCAGTGAAGATTGCACACGATAGAAAGTGGAGATCCGCAACGAGTTTGGTTGAGGGTCTCCACTATTTTTTTGCCTTATTTCTTGAAGAAAAGCAACAATTTATCACAACAAGAAGAGGAGAAAAGAAAATGCCACAGAATAAAAGAGAAAGCCTTATCTATACATTCATCATGTGTTTTATGATGGTATTTTGGATGAGCATATACAACGTATCATTACATATGGGAGGATTATCAATGGAATCCATCAAAGCCGGATGGTTAGGGTTCCCAATCGCATATATTTTTGCAATGTGCTGCGACTGGTTCTTTGTATCTAAGATCGCAAAAGGATTTGCATTTAAATATCTTGTAAAACCAGACAGCTCTGTTTTAAGAAAAGTTATTTCAGTATCTTGCTGTATGGTTGTTCCTATGGTGATCATTATGTCACTTTATGGAGCAGTCGAAGTTAGTATTGAGATGGGAAATTTCTCAAACTTACTGATGATATGGCTGACAAATATTCCAAAGAATTTTGTAATGGCACTTCCATATCAGTTGATCATTGCAGGACCTGTTGTACGCTTTGTGTTTAGAGCTGCATTTCCGGAAGGAAAAGTGCTTGCATAATAAAAGAATATAACAGATATATCAAACTGACATAACCACATTTCTTTTCTTTCCTATATAAATGTGCTAGAATAATCGTTAGAAAATTTTTGGAGGGAAATAGATGAAAAACAATGTCAAAAATTTAATCGAATTTATTGATCATAGTCCAAGCTGTTTTCATGTGATCGAGAATGCAAGAAAACAGTTTCTGGAACATGGTTTTATGGAATTAAAAGAGAAAGAATATTGGGATCTGGAGGAAGGAAAGAGTTACTTTGTTACGAGAAACGGAAGTTCTATCATAGCATTTCATTTGCCAAAGAAAGCGTTTCAAGGGTTTCACATCGTGGCAAGTCACAGTGATTCTCCAACATACCGTATCAAAGAACAGCCTGAGATGTCCGTAGAGAAACATTATACGAAATTAAATATTGAACGATACGGAGGAATGATCCCGGAAACATGGTTTGATCGTCCATTGTCTGTTGCAGGACGTATTATAATAGAAGAAAACGGACAGATCAAAGATCAGTTGGTCAATATTGACAGAGATCTTATGATCATTCCAAATCTTGCAATTCATATGTCAAGATCTTCAAATGAATCAAAACAGTTAAATCCACAAAAAGATCTCCTGCCATTATGCGGAGGAAATCTTACAAAAGATGGTTTTGAGGAAATGATCGCCAAAGAATCAGGCGTTGAGAAAGAAGATATCTTATCTTATGATTTGTTTTTATATAACCGAATGAGAGGAACAACACTAGGAATCAACGAAGAATTTGTTGCAGCACCAAAATTAGATGACCTTGAATGTGCATATTCATCCATCGAAGGAATGTTAAATGCAAAGCTTTCCGAAGATTATGTCACAGTGTGTGCGGTCTTTGATAATGAAGAAGTCGGAAGCGGTACAAAACAGGGGGCTGGATCAACATTTTTCCCAGAGGTATTAAAAAGGATCAGTTATCTTTGTGGAAAAAATGAAGAAGAATATTATATGGCGGTGGCAGACAGCTTTATGTTGTCGGCAGATAATGCTCATGCAGTTCATCCGAACTATCAGGATAAGACAGACCCTACGAACCGTCCGTATATCAATGAAGGAATTGTATTAAAATACAATGCATCACAAAAATATACAACCGATGCGAATTCAGCGGCACTCGTAAAATATCTGTGTAAAAAAGAAAAGATTAAGTGTCAGGTATTCTTTAACCGTTCTGATATGTTAGGCGGTTCAACACTTGGTAATATCCTGACTGGACAGGTGTCGATCAAGGCAGCAGATATCGGACTTCCACAGCTATCCATGCATTCAACATACGAAACTGCCGGATGTAAAGATTTAAATGATATGATCACACTGATGGGATCTTTTTATGAGCTTGGAAAGGAAGTGCAGATTTAATGGAAGAAAAACATTTGCAGATGTCAGAGAGCTTTTTCTTAACAGCAATTCTTGCGATCGTAGGAGGCTTTCTTGATTCCTACAGTTATTTAATGCGTGGACATGTATTTGCAAATGCACAGACAGGAAATATCGTATTGTTTGGTGTGAATCTTCAAAAGCGGGATTTTACACAGGCATTTTACTATTTTGTTCCAATTCTTGCATTTGCTGTGGGCGTAATTCTTGTTGAAATCATAAAGTATTTTTATAAGGAAGAACATAAGATTCATTGGAGACAGAGAATTGTGGCACTTGAGTTTGTGCTGATAACGGTTGTTGGATTTATTCCGCTGGGACAATATGATGTTGTGGCGAATGTACTGATTTCTTTTGTATGTTCTATGCAGGTGGAGACATTTCGAAGGGTTCATGGGCATCCATTTGCCAGTACGATGTGTACTGGTAATTTAAGAAGTGGAACAGAAGCACTGTGCCAGTACTTTAAAACAGGAGATAAGACATTAAAACAAAAAAGTTTACGATATTATGGAATTATTACTTTTTTCATTATTGGAGCAGTGATCGGAGGATTTTTAACCGGTCGTGCAGGAGGAAGTTCTATCTTTATCTGTAGTATTTTGCTAGCAATCGCAACGATCTTGATGGCAAAAGAGTTCAGAATCTGATAAAAAGACTGATTTTACAAACATTTAACAATGTTTGCGAAATCAGTCTTTTTTTCTTTTGTGTTACTCTTCAGGGAAAACTTCATTTACAAGTTGACAGTATTCCTCATACTCATGAAATTCTGAAAGATCAGCAAAACCTTCGATCATTCCACGATAATACCAACTCTGCATCTTCTTATCCTTCATATTGAATCTCTCCCATAACTCTTCGCCAAGGATGTTATAATCCCGATAAAGTGCACGGATGTTAGCAAGCTTGTCACCAAGGGCGATGATCTTAGCGTTGCGGGATGCACGGTTCTTTAAGAAATCGATCGTATGGCCTTTTCTCTCAACCCATGTCTTACTCTTATCTTCACTTTCCTGATAGACATAAGAAGCAACGATATCACCGAATTCACGACGGATGTCCTCTATCGAGATTCCGTCACAATCTTCAACAACATCATGAAGGACAGCGGCACAAAGCATATCCTGATCGAGAGTCATAGCGGCAACGATGGCAGCAACTTCCATAGGGTGGATGATAAAAGGAAGATTGGTGCCTTTTCTTGTCTGACCGTTGTGGGCATTTGTTGCATAGATAACGGCTTTTTCAAACATTGGAAAACTCCTTTATTAAAATAAGTTAGTGTAAAATAATTGTTAAGATAATCATAAAGCATTTTTTTTTTGTATTCAAGTAGGAAATCCAAGAAAATAGAGAAGAAAATACTTTGTCACTTTAAAGCGTGTCAGTGTTGACTTTTTAAATACAGGAAGTTAAAATAAAAACTAAGTGTGATCAAAGAATGAGAAGATTTTGTGATCACCGCAAGAAAAAAGGAGAGTAAAACAATGACAGACAGCAATTTTACGATCGGATTTATCGGTTTAGGATTGATCGGTGGATCCATTGCGAAGGGAATAAGAAGAGTTTTTCCAAACTATACACTCATTGGAATGGATGAAAACCCGGATACGATCAAAAGTGCATTGGAGGATGGAATCATTGATTCAATTGCTACAGACTGCAAAACAGATTTTGCGGAATGCAACTATGTATTTTTGTGTGCACCGGTTCAATATAATGTAATGTATCTAAAAGATCTGAAAGGATCGATTAATGAAAATTGTATTTTAACAGATGTAGGAAGTGTAAAGGAAGAGATTCACTTAAAGATTGAAGAATTAGGAATGGAAGAATACTTTATCGGAGGACATCCGATGGTAGGATCAGAGAAGGCAGGTTTTTCTTTCAGTTCTGACAGATTAGTTGAGAATGCTTACTATTTTATCACGCCAACGAAGAAAGTCAGCGAACAAAGAGTGAAAGATTTTACAAACTTCATTGAAGAATTAGGAGCATTAACAATCATTCTGGATTATAAGCAGCATGATGCCTATACTGCAGCGATCAGTCATGTACCACATATCATGGCAGCAGAACTGGTACATATCGTAAGTAATATGGATACAGATGATGGAATCTTAAAACAGTTAGCTGCAGGTGGTTTTAAAGATATCACAAGAATCGCATCTTCATCTCCAATCGTATGGGAGCAGATTTCTTTATCAAATAAGAAGAATATCAAAGAATTACTGCAAAAAGCACAGAATCATTTAGGCTATGTGATCGCAGCACTTGATATGGAAGACAGAGAATATTTGAATAATTATTTTAAACAGGCAGGAGAATATAGAGATTCTGTGCCAGACAGTGCGGTTGGTCTGATCCAGAAATCTTACGAGATCTTTATTGATATTCCAGATGAACCAGGAACGATCGCAACAACGACAACCTTGCTTGCTTTGAATCATGTAAGTATCAAGAATATTGGAATCATTCACAACCGTGAATTCGAAGAAGGTGTTTTAAAGATCATGTTATATGATGATGAATCAGCAAAGAAGGCAACAAAAATCTTAAGAGATAAAAACTACACAGTATACGAGAGGAAATAAAAACATGAAATTAACAAAAAGTGCGGGACTTAGAGGAGAATTATCAATTCCAGGAGACAAATCGATCAGCCATAGAGCAGTTATGTTTGGATCTTTAGCAAAAGGAACAACACATATCAGCAATTTCTTATCAGGAGCAGACTGCCTGTCAACGATCGATTGTTTTCGTAAGATGGGTGTTTTGATCGAACAGGATGGAACAAACGTTACAGTCCATGGAAATGGCCTTCATGGCTTAAAGGCACCAAGTGAGACATTAGATGTAGGAAATAGCGGAACAACAACAAGATTGATCTCAGGAATCCTGGCAGGTCAGGATTTTGAAACTGTATTATCTGGAGATGCATCCTTAAATAAACGTCCAATGGGAAGGATCATCAAACCATTAGAACAGATGGGTGCAAAGATTACAAGTGTGAATGGGAATGGATGTGCACCATTGAAGATTGAAGGAACAAAATTAAATGCAACACATTATGATTCTCCAGTTGCATCTGCACAAGTAAAATCCTGTGTGTTATTAGCAGGATTATATGCAGATGGCAAGACAAGTGTGACAGAACCAGCATTATCAAGAAATCATACAGAATTAATGCTTCGTTCTTTTGGAGTGAAAGTAGAATCACATGATACAACAGCGACGATCACACCTCCAGAAGAGATGATCGCAACAGATATCGTGGTTCCAGGAGATATTTCTTCAGCAACTTTCTTTATCGTAGCAGGACTGATCACACCAAATTCATGTATCCGTTTAAAAAATGTTGGAATCAATCCAACAAGAGATGGAATCCTGCGTGTATGTAAAGATATGGGAGCTGATGTTACATTAGAAAATGTGATCGATAATGGGGAAGAGCCAACAGCAGATATCGTTGTAAAGACAAGCAAATTAAAAGGAACGGTGATTGGTGGAGAAGTTATTCCAACATTGATCGATGAGATTCCAGTTATTGCACTGTTAGCAGCATTTGCAGAAGGTGAGACAGTGATCAAAGACGCGGCAGAGTTGAAGGTAAAAGAGTCTGATCGAATCGCATTAACGGTTGATAATCTTGTGAAAATGGGTGTTGATGCGACAGCGACAGACGATGGAATGATCATCAAAGGCGGTAATCCATTACATGGAGCAAGCATCAATTGTAAATACGACCATCGAATTGCTATGACATTTTCGATTGCAGGAATCAATGCAGAAGGAGAAACTGTGATCGAAGATTCAGAATGTGTGGATGTGTCTTATCCAACATTTTATGAACAGTTAAATTCATTGCAATAAATAAAATGCTATGATAAGAGTTTATAAGGAGTAGATAACAATGGAAAAGAAATATTTCTTTTTTGATATTGACGGAACATTGACAGATAGATCGACAGGAAAGATCGTGCCAAGTGCCAGAGAGGCGTTGGATCGTTTAGAAGCAAATGGACATTTTGTTGCGATCGCAACTGGAAGAGCACATTACAAAGCACGTAAATTCACAGAAGCCAATGGGTTTAAAAATATGGTCTGTTGTGGAGGGAATGGCTGTGTGATCAACAACGAATTAGTGGAAAATATTCCTTTGGATAAAGAAGGGTGTTTACAGATCATTCATCAGTCAGAAGAATTAGGGTATGGATGGTGTGTAGCTCTTGATGATACGAAAGATGTCTATATGACAGACGATAAATTTCTAAGACAGGTTGGAAAGAGAAAAGAACCAACCAGATATATCATCGATGATATGTTAGATATTGACAGTGTCGACGCGATTTACAAGATTTATGTAGCTATTCCAAAAGAGGAAGAAGAGAAACTTACAAAGAAAGAGTTGATCGGGCATTTGAGATTTGAACCAGAATATTTAATGTTCCAGCCAGATAATAAACGTGGTGGTATTGTGAAGATGATGGAATATCTTGGCGCAGATATTAAAAATGTGGTTGTATTCGGGGACGATTACAATGATATGGATATGTTCTGTAAAGACTGGTTTGCCATTGCTATGGGAAATGGATGCCAGGATTTAAAAGATATGGCAAGTTATGTGACCGATACAAATGTCAATGACGGTATTAAGAAAGCATGTGAACATTTTGAATGGATTTAATAAAGTAAAACAGCAGACAGAAGATACATCGGAGGGAAATATGAAACATTTAAAATTAGGAAAGATACAATGGATCGCATTATTGGTTGTCAGTGCAATGTTTGTGAATTTATGCAGCCATATGGTATTGGCAGCAGCAAGAGATGGAAATGATCCGGCACAGGGAACAACGGCAGAAGCAACAACAGCTTCAGAAGCGACAACAGAAGCAACAACAGCTTCAGAAGCAACAACAGCTTCAGAAGCGACAACAGAAACTACAACGGAACAGCAGGAAGAGACACAGTCTATGGGAGAATATAAAGCATTCTGGTTTTCTTTCTACGATTATGACTCTTATCGTGCAAAATATAAAAAGAGAACGGCAGCAAATTTCCGTACCTACTTTACAGGTGTTGTCAAAAAAGGAAAGAGTCTTGGAATGAATCGCGTGATCGTGCAAGTAAGACCATTTGGAGATGCCATTTATAAGTCAAAGTATTTCCCTTGGTCCAAATATATTTCTGGAAAACAGGGAAGAAATCCAGGATTTGACCCATTAAAGATCATGGTAGAAGTTGCACATGACAATGACATGAAGATCGAGGCATGGGTAAATCCATATCGTGTAACAACAGGTTCTACGAATTATAAGAAACTTGCAAAGAATAATCAGGCAAGAAAATGGCATGCCAAGAAGTCTACAAGAAGAAATGTATTATCTTATGGTGGAAGTTTGTATTACAACCCATCCAAAAAAGCGGTTAGAACACTGATCACAAACGGAGTGAAAGAAATCGTACAAAATTATGATGTCGATGGAATTCATATGGATGATTATTTCTATCCATCTTTTACAAAACGTAATGTCAAAAAGGCATTTGATGTAAAAGAATATAAGAAATCTTCTTATAAGAAGAAAAAGAAAAGTATCTATACTTACCGTCGTGCACAGGTAAATACTCTTGTGAAACAGATGAAAAAAGCAGTAAAAAGTGTAGATCCAAATGTAACATATGGTATCAGTCCAGCAGGAAATATTGACAATCTGACAAGTAAATATTCATATTATGTAGATATCTATAAATGGCTAAATTCTACAGAGTATGTTGATTATATCTGCCCACAGGTATACTGGGGATTTAAACATCCAACTGCAAAATTTAATAAAGTCACAGATCGTTGGATCAAGGCAGCAAAGAGTAAGAAAGTTAAACTTTATATTGGAATCGCAGTATATCGTGCAGGACATAATGTTGGTCAGAATCGTGCAGAGCGAAAGGAATGGAAGCGTGATACAAAAGTCTTGAAGAAACAGGTCCAGTATGCAAGAAAGAAACATGTGGATGGATTTGCATTCTTTGACTATCAGGATCTAAAGAGCAAGACAAGTGCCAAAGCGGTTAATCAGCTCAAAACAGTTTTAAAATAAATATTACAGAGATCATTGCATAGAGATATGTGATGGTCTCTTTTTAGTTACAGCAGATTCCTTTTCATGTAAATTATGCTATATAAGAAATCTACAGCGAGTTGACATAATATGAAAAATATAATATTATATGGCGTATAATATGATGCAAGTGTCAAAAGTATAAATTGCGTTTGTGCTTGCACAAATAAGCAATTTATACTTATTGACACGCCGAACAACGAGAACGGAATAAAATGGTGTGAACACACCATTTTATGGGAGTTCGAGGTGTTCGAGGATTGTGAAATTGCGTAGCAATGAAGCAATCTGGATGCATCAGAGAGTGGCAAAATTTACTTTTGACACTCTCATCATAATATTAGAGATAATATGATGTAAGGAGGATGCCAATGGTTTTTAATACAGGAGCTGCGCTGTTAGATGCGGTAGTTCTGGCTGTCGTATCAAGAGAAGAAGAAGGTACGTATGGATATAAGATCACACAGGATGTAAGAGAAGTGTTAGAAGTATCAGAATCTACATTATATCCAGTATTAAGGAGACTTAAGAAGGATGGCTGCTTGGAGGTTTATGATAAGCAATACGGCGGCAGAAACCGCAGATATTATAAGATCACATCTGTGGGAATAGCACAGCTTTCGTTATATAAAGAAGAATGGAAACAATATTCCCAGAGAATATCTGGAATTTTTGAAGGAGGAGAGAGAGTATGAACCGGGAGGAGTACTTAAAGAGATTATCTTTTTTACTAAAAGATCTTCCAGAAGAAGAAATTGAAGATGCGATCGCATATTATGAAGATTATTTTGAGGAAGCAGGAGAAGAGAAAGAAGAACAGGTGATCAAGGAACTTGGTTCCCCAGAGAAGATCGCGAAGATGATCCGTGATTCTGTACAGGGAAATCAGGCAAGCAGTGAGTATACAGAAGAAGGATACAGACAGGAAACTTACGAAGATTACCAGCAGATGAGCAGAAAAGACTCACAAAAGGAAGCAAAACAAGGCAGCAGATGGCATATGAAGGGAAGAAGAAACCGGAATATCATTTTGATGATCTTAATTCTTGTCTTTGTGGGAAGCTGGCTGATTCCTGGTATTTTTGGCATTGTGATTGGAATTGCAGGAGGAATTTTTGGCAGTTGTGCAGGATTGTTGTTTGGAGGACTTGGGTTGGTTGGCGCTGGAATTTATAAGATGTTTACGACAGTTCCATATGGTTTATTGTTGATGGGCGGCGGTTTTCTGATGATCGCTGGTGGAATTTTGTTATTATGGTTCCTTGTATGGATCTGTGCAACTGCCATTCCATGGATCATTGCAAAGATCCGTGAATTTTGGAACAGAAATTTTGGGAGAGGATGTGAATAAGTTTGAAGACGTTTAAGAAAGTATGCATGATATTAATATCAGTAACAGCTGTTGCAGGGATCGGATGCATCATAGCAGCATTTGTTATGGGTGCAGATCCAAGACAGATCCGAAATTATACAGAAGGAAAGACAAGCGGCAAATTACAGACAGAGGAACGAAATATAAGAGCAGATCAGATCCGGAAATTAAATATTGATATTGGAAGTGGAGATGTGAAGCTACAAAATGGGAATCAGGATCGTCTGATCATAAAGAAAAAAGGAAGCTGGGAGCCAGTGATATTAAAGTCAGATGGAGAGATTGAAATCAAGCAGAAGAGCAGACATTTTAAATTATTTTGGTTTCAATCAAACGATGAGATCACAGTTATTCTGCCCAAAGGAGTTACCTTTGAGAAAGTTTCCATGGATTGTGGCAGTGGAGACATTGCGTCAGATTCTTTGAATATCACAGACGAACTTGACATAGACTGTGGAAGTGGAGATATTGATCTGACAACGATCACAACATCAAAGACAGAGATTGATCTGGGTTCTGGAGATGTCACATTGACAATGGCAGGAACAGAAAAAGATTATAACTATAATATAGATTGTGGAAGTGGAGATGTTAAGATTGGAGATATACTTTTCGAAGATGATCTAAAAAAACGAAATATCAATGCATTAAGATGGATTAATATAGATTGTGGAAGTGGAGATCTTACGATTGATTTCGATAATACAATATTGTAAAACAAAGTAACAGATAGATGGAGGAAAAGGAAATGAAGAAAACATTATATAAATCAAGAAAAGACCGTTTTTTATTTGGTGTATGTGGAGGATTAGCAGAATATTTTGAGGTAGATCCAACTTTGGTACGAATCCTTACAGCAGCATTATGCACAACAGGAACAGGATTGTTGTTATATATTGTGGCAGCTATTGTCATGCCGGAGTGTGTCGAGTAATTGTCTTTTTCTTGAATCAATCCAAGGAATGTGATAAAATAGACAATCATGTCAAAATTCAGGTCAAATAAGACTTTGATCATGAAGATAAATACATATAAAGAAGAGGAGAAATCATATGAAATTACCAATATTGATCGCAATGGTTCTCTATATGGCAATGGTTATCTGGATTGGTGTCATTTACAGTAAGAAGACAAAGACATCCGAAGACTATTTCCTTGGAGGACGAGGACTTGGACCATGGGTTACCGCAATGAGTGCAGAGGCATCTGATATGAGCAGCTGGCTGTTGATGGGACTTCCTGGACTTGCATACGCAACAGGATTCAGCCAGGCAGGATGGACAGCAATCGGATTGATCCTTGGTACATACTTAAACTGGAAGATCGTGGCAAAGAGATTACGTCATTATACAGAAGTAGCAGATAATGCGATCACAGTGCCAGACTTTTTCAGTAACCGTTTTAAAGATGATAAGAAGATCTTAAGTAGTATTTCTGCAGTCATGATCCTTATTTTCTTTACAGTATACACAGCATCAGGATTTGCTGCATGTGGTACATTATTTAACTCTGTATTTGGATTAAATTATCAGAAGAGTATGATCGTCTGTGCGATCGTTATTGTATTATATACATCCATGGGTGGATTCTTAGCAGCAAGTACAACAGACCTGATTCAGGGATTATTAATGTCATTTGCCATTGTGATCGTACTGATCGTTGGAGTTGTGAATGCAGGTGGAGTAGCGAATGTTATTGCACACGGTCAGGCAATTGAAGGATTCTTTGATGTTATGAAGTACCATGATCCAGCAACAGGAGGTGCAGTATCACAGGGTGTGATTCCAATCTTATCCGGACTTGCATGGGGACTTGGATACTTTGGTATGCCACATATCCTTGTAAGATTCATGGCGATTCGTGACCCACAAGAAGTAAAGAAATCAAGAAATATCGCAATGATCTGGGTATTGATTTCTTTAAGTGTAGCCGTATGTATCGGATTTACAGGAGCAGCACTTTATCCCAATGTAGCAGAATTAGCTGGAAATGGAAATCAGAGAATCTTTATCTACATGACAACACATTTATTTAAAGGACTGATCCCATTATTTATGGCAGGAGTTATTTTATCAGGAATTCTTGCAGCAACAATGAGTACATCTGACTCACAGCTTTTAATTGCATCATCCTGCGTATCAAAGAACTTATTCCAAGGATTATTTAAGAAAGAAATGTCTGAAGAAAAGGTATTGTTAGTTTCAAGGATCACAACGATCGTGATCGCATTGATCGGTATCTTTATCGCAATGGATGAAAACAGTTCTGTATTCGGACTAGTAGAAAATGCATGGGCAGGATTCGGTGGAGCCTTTGGCCCATTAACACTGTTTGCATTATTCTGGAAACGAACAAACTTAAAAGGAGCAATCGCTGGAATGTTAAGTGGAGGTATCATTGCACTTGTATGGCCAGTGACTCTGGGAAAATTAGGTGGAATTTTTGGAATCTACTGCCTGTTACCAGCATTTATTGTATCTTCTATTCTGATCATCGTAGTTAGTTTATGTACAGAAGAACCTAGCGATGTTATGGTGAAAGAATTTGAAGAAGCAAAAAGCCTCAATGATTAAATTGTGATTTGAATGACGGCTTGCATATATGTGACAGAAATAAAAGAAAAACAAATATTTGAAAGAATCAGGTGGCAACTCC
>OLOO01000225.1_pt1 | contig 60746 bp, 46 predicted proteins | sample 1672621 | NCBI WGS metagenome assembly OLOO01 (sample SAMEA3136706, study PRJEB25190) | human gut metagenome | biome: human gut; feature: human-associated habitat; material: faeces | place: Austria | collected 2013 | reverse complement strand
ACTTTTTTCTTGCGTTAATCTATATACTTTCAAAAATTTATTTGATATAATAGGGACTGTTACAAGAACAAACAGTAAAAATATGACAGAACCGGAGCCTGGTATCATTAGGTATTTCCGAGTGCTGTTTTATCCGCAAAAATCAGTTTTGTGACTTTTATTCGTAACGAGGTGAAAAAGACATCTATTCACCATAAAAATGAGCATTTCGTTACGAATCTGATTACGAATTTTTGGCTGATAGTGATCGTACTAAAAGTCACAAATGGAGGAATTTACCATGAATGAGTTCAAATTAAAAGCCCCATATGAGCCAACCGGAGACCAGCCACAGGCGATTGCAGAGCTTGTGAAAGGGTTCAAGGAAGGCAATCAATGCCAGACTTTACTAGGGGTTACGGGTTCTGGAAAGACTTTTACGATGGCAAACGTGATCCAGCAATTACAAAAGCCGACACTGGTCATCGCTCATAATAAAACACTTGCTGCACAGCTCTACGGAGAATTCAAGGAGATGTTCCCCGATAACGCAGTAGAATATTTTGTCTCCTACTACGACTACTACCAGCCGGAAGCTTATGTTCCGTCATCCGACACTTACATTGCCAAGGACTCTGCCATCAACGATGAGATCGACAAGCTCCGTCACTCTGCGACAGCAGCGCTTTCTGAGCGGAATGATGTCATCATTGTGGCAAGTGTGTCCTGCATTTACGGACTGGGTTCGCCGATTGATTACAAGGAGATGGTGATTTCACTTAGACCGGGCATGATCAAAGACAGGGATGAAGTTCTGAAGAAGTTGGTTGAGATCCAGTATGACCGCAATGATATGGATTTCAAGCGTGGAACGTTCCGGGTGCGAGGAGATGTGGTTGAGATTTTCCCGGCGTATTCGGAAAAAATTGCATACAGAGTTGAATTTTTCGGTGATGAGATAGACAGAATAACAGAGATTGATACATTGACCGGTGAAGTGTTGAATGTGATTGGGCATGTGGCAATTTTCCCGGCATCTCATTATGTAGTGTCCAAGGAGAATATGGAGCGTGCCATCGGGGAGATTGAAAAAGAACTGGAGCAGCAGATCCGTTATTTTAAAGGGGAAGATAAGCTTCTGGAGGCACAGCGTATTTCTGAGAGAACGAATTTTGATATAGAAATGATGCGAGAGACAGGATTTTGTTCCGGAATTGAAAACTATTCGAGGCATCTGACCGGGCAGAAAGCAGGGGAGCCGCCATGTACATTGATTGACTATTTTCCGGATGATTTTCTGATCATGATCGACGAGTCGCATAAGACGATTCCACAGATTGGAGCCATGTATCACGGCGATCAGTCGAGAAAGACAACACTGGTAGATTATGGATTCCGTCTGCCATCGGCAAAGGATAACAGACCGCTCAGCTTTGGGGAATTTGAAAGTAAGATTGACCAGGTACTGTTTGTATCGGCGACACCGGGAGAGTACGAGGAGTCTCATGAACTGCTGCGGGCAGAGCAGGTAATCCGACCGACAGGTCTTCTGGATCCGGAAGTAGAAGTGCGTCCGATCGAAGGACAGATTGATGATCTGATCAGTGAGGTAAATAAAGAAACAGCGAAGAAGAATAAGGTACTGATCACAACGCTGACAAAGCGTATGGCGGAAGATCTGACCGATTATATGCGGGAGCTTGGCATTCGTGTGAAATATTTACATTCGGATATTGATACTCTGGAAAGGACAGAGATCATCCGGGATATGCGTTTGGATGTATTTGATGTACTGGTTGGAATTAACCTGCTTCGAGAAGGTCTGGATATTCCGGAGATCACACTGGTAGCGATTCTGGATGCGGACAAAGAAGGTTTTCTGCGTTCGGAAACTTCATTGATCCAGACCATTGGCCGTGCGGCGAGAAATGCAGAAGGGCATGTTATCATGTATGCGGATAACATGACGGATTCGATGCGGATGGCGATTGATGAGACGATGCGCCGTCGTGAGATTCAGATGAAATACAATGAAGAACATGGAATCACGCCACAGACGATCAAGAAGTCGGTGCGTGATCTGATCAGTATTTCAAAGAAGGTTGCAGCAGAAGAGATGAAGCTGGAAAAAGATCCGGAATCCATGAGTGCGGCAGAGCTGGAGAAGTTGATCAAGAAGCTGGAAAAGCAGATGAAGAAAGCGGCAGCAGAGCTGAATTTCGAGGCGGCAGCAGAGCTGCGTGATAAGCTGATCGAGCTGAAAAAGCATTTGAATGAGATGGAGTAAAGCGAAGAGATAGAAGAGGAAGAACAGATGGCTGAAGAAAAGAAAGAACTGATAAAGATCAGAGGTGCGAACGAGCACAATCTGAAGAATCTTGATGTAGATATTCCGAGAAACAAACTGGTAGTACTGACCGGTCTCAGTGGTTCCGGCAAATCATCCCTTGCATTTGATACAATTTATGCAGAGGGACAAAGACGATATATGGAATCTCTGTCTTCTTACGCAAGACAGTTTCTTGGGCAGATGGAGAAGCCGAATGTAGAAAGTATTGAAGGACTTTCACCGGCGATTTCCATCGACCAGAAGTCTACGAACCGCAATCCGAGATCCACAGTGGGAACCGTGACGGAGATTTACGATTATTTTCGACTGCTGTATGCAAGAATCGGGATTCCGCATTGTCCGAAGTGTGGAAGAGAGATCAAGAAGCAGACGGCAGATGAGATGACCGATCAGATCATGGCACTTCCGGAAGGGACAAAGATCCAGCTGATGGCACCGGTTGTGCGGGGGAGAAAAGGAACCCATGTCAAGCTTCTGGACAGAGCAAAGAAAAGCGGTTATGTTCGTGTAAGGATTGACGGAAATATGTATGAGCTTTCCGAAGAAATCTCATTGGACAAGAATATCAAACATAATATTGAGATTGTTGTAGACCGTCTGGTTGTCAGACCGGGGATTGAAAAAAGACTTGCAGATTCCATAGAAAGTGTATTAAGTCTTGCGGAGGGGCTTCTGGTTGTGGATGTGATCGGAGGGGAACCGCTGAATTTCAGCCAGAATTTTGCCTGCCCGGACTGCGGAATCAGTATTGATGAGATCGAGCCGAGAAGCTTTTCATTTAACAATCCATTTGGTGCCTGCCCGGTATGTTTCGGACTCGGATATAAAATGGAGTTTGATGAAGATCTGATGATTCCGGACAAATCACTCAGCATCAATGAAGGAGCAATCGTGGTGACAGGATGGCAGTCCTGTACCGATAAGAGCAGTTTTACTCACGCGATTCTGGAAGCACTCTGCAAGGAATATCATTTTGACCTGGATACGCCGTTTGAACAGTATCCGAAAGAAATCCAGGATGTTTTACTTCGTGGGACTAATGGAAAAGAAGTCAAGGTCTATTATAAAGGACAACGCGGGGAAGGGATCTATGACGTTGCATTTGATGGACTGATCCGGAATGTGGAGCGAAGATACCGTGAAACGGGATCGGAGACTATGAAAGCAGAATATGAGAGTTTTATGCAGATCACACCTTGCCGAGAATGTGGCGGACAGCGACTGAAAAAGGGTGCACTTGCGGTAACGGTCGGAGATAAAAATATTTCAGACGTAACAGCAATGTCGATTGAACGGCTTCAGCGGTTTATCAGCAGTCTGGAACTGTCAAAGACGCAGCAGATGATCGGCGGACAGATATTAAAAGAGATCAAAGCGCGCCTGCAGTTCCTTCTGGATGTGGGTCTGGAATATCTGACACTTGCCCGTGCAACAGGAACTCTTTCCGGTGGAGAAGCACAGAGAATCCGGCTTGCGACGCAGATCGGTTCCGGTCTTGTGGGTGTGGCTTATATTCTGGATGAGCCAAGTATCGGTCTGCACCAGAGAGATAATGACAAACTTCTCGCAACACTCAAGCATCTCCGTGATCTTGGAAATACACTGATCGTGGTTGAGCATGATGAAGATACCATGTTTGCGGCAGACCAGGTAATCGATATCGGACCGGGAGCCGGAGAACACGGTGGAGAACTGGTTGCCCAGGGAACGGCACAGGAGATCATGAAAGTAGAACGGTCGATCACAGGTGCATATTTAAGCGGAAAGATCAAGATCCCGGTTCCGGAAACCCGCGCAGTTCCGACCGGCTGGATCAAAGTTGTAGGTGCAGCAGAGAACAACCTGAAAAATATTGACGTGAAGTTCCCACTTGGCGTGATGACCTGTGTAACCGGCGTATCAGGTTCCGGTAAGAGTTCATTGGTGAATGAAATCCTTTACAAGAGTATGGCGAAAAAGCTAAACCGTGCCCGTGTGATTCCTGGAAAGCATAAGCGGATTGAAGGACTGGAAATGCTGGACAAAGTGATCGACATTGACCAGTCTCCAATCGGAAGGACGCCAAGATCCAATCCGGCGACATATACCGGAGTATTCGACCTGATCCGGGATCTGTTTGCGGCAACCGCGGATGCGAAGGCGAAAGGCTATAAAAAAGGAAGATTCAGCTTTAACGTCAAGGGCGGACGCTGTGAAGCGTGTAGCGGAGATGGAATCATCAAGATCGAGATGCATTTCCTTCCGGATGTATATGTGCCGTGTGAGGTATGCGGCGGAAAACGCTACAACCGTGAGACGCTGGAGGTAAAATATAAAGGAAAAAGCATTTATGATGTTCTGAATATGACGGTAGAAGAGGCGCTTCATTTCTTTGAAAATGTACCGAGTATCCGTAGAAAAATGGAGACACTTTACGATGTAGGACTTTCTTATATTCGTCTTGGCCAGCCGTCTACAACCCTTTCCGGCGGTGAAGCACAGCGGATCAAGCTTGCAACTGAACTGAGCCGGAGAAGCACTGGGAAGACAGTGTACATTCTGGACGAACCGACAACCGGACTTCATTTTGCAGATGTGCACAAGTTGACGGAAATCCTGCGCAGACTCGCGGCAGATGGCAATACGGTTATCGTGATCGAACATAACCTGGATGTGATCAAGACAGCAGATTATATTATCGATATCGGACCGGAAGGCGGTGACAAGGGGGGCACAGTTGTTGCGTGCGGTACACCGGAAGAAGTGGCAGAAAACCCGAATTCATATACAGGAAAATACATCAAAATGATGCTGGACAGAAAATGATACAGAAATCTTAAAAAATCCTGAACTTGAAAAAAAAGACTTTCTATTTATTAAAGATTTGATTATAATAAGGTGAGTATGTGAAAGGGGAATCGTGATGTCAATAGATTTAGGAATTGATTTAGGAACAGCAAGTATCCTCGTTTATGTGAAAGGAAAGGGAGTTGTACTGAAAGAACCTTCAGTCGTTGCCTTTGACAGAGATACCAATATGATAAAAGCAATCGGTGAAGAAGCAAGGCTGATGCTTGGAAGGACACCGGGGAACATTGTTGCGGTAAGACCTCTCAGACAGGGCGTTATTTCCGATTACATTGTCACAGAAAAAATGATCAAATATTTTGTTCAGAAAGCACTGGGAAAGCGTACATTTAAGAAGCCGAATATCAGTATCTGTGTGCCAAGCGGTGTTACAGAGGTTGAAAAAAAGGCGGTAGAAGAGGCTGCTTTTGCAGCCGGTGCGCGGGAAGTACATTTGATTGAAGAACCGGTTGCGGCGGCAATCGGAGCCGGAATAGATATTTCAAAACCATGTGGCAACATGATCGTGGATATCGGTGGTGGTACATCCGACATTGCGGTGATTTCCCTTGGAGGAACTGTTGTGAATACATCATTAAAAGTTGCAGGTGATGATTTTGATGAAGCAATCGTCCGTTATGTCCGGAAAAAGCACAATCTGCTGATCGGAGACAGAACAGCAGAAGATATCAAGATCAAGATCGGAACGACATATCCTCTTGTAGAAGATGAATCAATGGAAGTAAGGGGACGAAACCTGGTAACAGGATTGCCAAAGACGGTCACGGTAACGGCTTCTGAGACCGAAGAAGCACTGCATGAGACTACAAGTCAGATCGTCGAAGCGGTCATTGGGGTTCTGGAGAGAACACCGCCGGAACTTTCCGCGGATATTCTGGATCGTGGAATTGTACTGACAGGTGGAGGTGCGCTGCTTCGCGGGCTGGAAGAACTGATCGAAGAAAGGACAGGCATCAATACGATGACAGCGGAAGACCCGATGAAGGTTGTTGCAATCGGTACCGGTCAGTATGTGGAGTTTATGAACGGAAAAAAAGATTTCTAGTGATAAGCACATGAGAAGGCTGTTTCTGTAGAGAGACAGCCTTTTTAAAAAGGAAAAAAGTATGGAAACAGTAAAAGGTTACGTAGAACACATTGTATTTCGCAATGAAGACAATGGATATACCGTATTTAATTTGAATAATGATGATGGCGATCTGACCTGTGTTGGAAACTTTAACTATTTATCAGAGGGAGAGCTGGTTGAGGTGAACGGAGAATATGTGGTTCACAGTGTATATGGAACACAGCTCCGAGTGCTGAATTATGAGATCAAAGCACCGGAAGATCTGCTTTCGATTGAACGCTATCTGGGATCAGGGGCGATCAAAGGGGTTGGTGCATCTCTTGCTGGCAGGATTGTGAAAAAATTCAGGGAAGACACCTTCCGGATCATCGAAGAAGAACCAGAAAGACTTGCGGAGGTGCGTGGGATCAGCGAACGTATGGCAAGAGAGATCGCTGTACAGGTAGAAGAGAAAAAAGATATGCGGAAGGCAATGATCTATCTTCAGAAATTTGGGATTTCAACGACACTTGCAGCAAAGATTTATCAGTTTTACGGTCCGAAGACCTATCAGGTATTGGAAGGAAATCCATACCAGCTTGCAGATCAGATTCAGGGGATCGGATTTAAGATCGCTGATGAAATCGCAACGAAGATCGGCATTCATTCAGACTCGGATTTCCGTATCCGGAGTGGTATTTTTTATACCTTACAGCAGAGTGTTGCCGAAGGGCATGTCTATCTGACAAAGGACGTGTTGCTTCGTCGGGCATCTGCACTTCTGGAAGTGGAGATTAAGGATATTGAGAAATACCTGATGGATCTGTCGATGGAAAAGAAGATCGTACTCAAAGAATCTGAAGAAGGTCTGCGGGTATACGTGTCCCACTTCTATTATCTGGAACTCAATACCGCGAAAATGCTGCATGATCTGAATCTGGAATATGAAGAAGCCAATGTAGTGATCGAAAAAAAGATCCATCAGATTGAAAAAGAAGCCGAAATGCAGCTTGACGAGAAGCAGGAAAATGCGGTCATGGCGGCTGTGCGGAATGGAATTATGATTCTCACAGGAGGTCCTGGAACCGGAAAAACGACGACGATCAATGCCATGATCGAATATTTTCACAGTGAGAATATGGAAATTATGTTGGCAGCACCAACCGGGCGTGCCGCAAAAAGAATGACAGAGGCAACCGGATGGGAAGCGCAGACGATTCACCGGCTTCTGGAGGTGAACGGTAATCCGGAGGAGGATGAGAACCCGAACCGGAACGGATTTGCAAGAAATGCAGACAATCCACTGGAAACCGACGTGATCATCATCGATGAGATGTCTATGGTAGACCTGCCTCTGATGAATGCACTTCTTACCGCAATTGTACCGGGGACAAGGCTGATCCTGGTAGGGGACTGTAACCAGCTCCCATCAGTAGGCCCGGGAAGTATTTTGAAGGATCTTATCGCATCGGAATGTTTTCCGGTTGTTATGCTGACCCGGATTTTCCGACAGGCACAGGAGAGTGATATTGTGGTAAATGCACATAAGATCAACCGGGGAGAACCGGTCCTTTTGGATAATAAGAGCCGGGATTTCTTCTTCTTGAAAAGACAGGATCCGAATGTGATCATCAGTGTTCTGCTGACACTGATCCAGAAGAAGCTTCCTAAATATGTCAATGCAAAACCATATGATATCCAGGTACTCACACCGATGCGGAAAGGACTGCTGGGAGTGGAAAGGCTGAACAGTATTTTGCAGGAGTATTTGAATCCACCGGAGCCGGGAAAAGCGGAAAAAGAATATGGCGATCACAAATTCCGCGTGGGCGACAAGGTGATGCAGATCAAGAATAACTATCAGCTTGAATGGGAGATCACAACCAAGTATGGACTGACGGTGGATAAAGGAATGGGGATTTTTAATGGCGATATGGGAATTGTCACCGAGATCAATACATATACTGAAACACTGGAAGTTGAATACGATGAAAAGAGAAAAGTAAAGTATCCGTTTGAATTGCTGGAAGAACTGGAGCTTGCCTATGCGATCACCATTCACAAGTCGCAGGGAAGCGAATATCCGGCGGTTGTCATCCCTCTTCTGAGCGGACCGAGACAGCTGTTTCACAGGAATCTTCTTTACACGGCAATCACAAGAGCCAGAAAATGTGTGACAATTGTCGGAAATGACCAGACCTTCCAGGAGATGATCCGGAATACCAATGAACACAACCGGAATACCAGTCTGGCAGAACGGATCCGGGAGTTCTGCGGATAGTTACACAGAAAAAGTAGAAAATCAAATCCGAAAAGCGGATGGAAAACTTAAAAAAGGTCAAAGAAACAATTCTGGAACTAATTTATCCCTCAAAATGTCCGTTTTGTGGAGAAATTGTAAGTGCAGGAAAGAAACATTCTACGGAACACAATGGAATCTGCAAGGCGTGCCGTGAAAAACTTCCTTATATTGGTGAAGTAAGATGCATGTGCTGTGGAAAGCCTTTGACGGATCCGGCTGAAGAATATTGCTATGACTGTACCAGGCAGAAGCATCTTTTTGCTGATGGCAGAAGTCTCTGGGTGCATAAAGATGCAGTGGAAAATGCAGTTTATGCAATGAAATATCAGAACCGGAGAATTTACGGACAAACGTTCGGAAAAGAAATGGCAGAGCATTTTCTTTCTTATCTATGGGAAAGAAAGATCACCTTGATCGTGCCGGTTCCGCTGCATTCCCGGCGAAAAAGAAAGCGGGGATTTAATCAGGCAGAAATTGTAGCAAAGGTATTATCAGAAAATACCGGAATTGCCATGGATGCAGGTGCTGTTAAGAGAATTAAGGCGACCAGTCCTCAGAAAGAGTTGGGCGATAAAGGGAGAAAACGAAATATCAAGGGAGCATTTGCAGTGCAGAAAAATGTAAAAGGAGAAAATATCGTTTTGATCGACGACATTTATACGACAGGAAGTACCTTAGACGAGGCGGCGAGAGTGCTGAAAAAGGCAGGAGCCGAAAATGTATACTTTTTGACGGTAAGTATTGGACAAGGAATCTGATATTTGTTATACTGAAAGTAATGCATATACGAATAAAACGTATGAGGTGACAAAATGTTAAATGAAAGCAAAGTTAAGCTGATGACAAGGATGGCGATGTACGAAAGCAAACAGGGAGAGGAAGATTTTAAAATCAGTTCTTATTATAAGAAAGATTACCGGAGCTTTCACACCATTGCTACGATCATATGGGTCACGGTCGGCTATGCTGTTGCAGTGGGAATCGGAGTTATTGCTTTTCTGGATGAACTGATGAAAAATCTGAATATGCAGTTTCTTGTGATGCTTGCGGCAGCTGTGATAATTGGATATCTGGTACTTGTTATTTTTTATGGAATCGTTGCTTCCCATTTTTACGGAACCAAACATGAAAAAGCAAGAAAGCGTGTGAAACAATTCAATCACGATCTTACAAGACTGAACAGAATGTATGAAAGGGAGAAACGATAATGAATGATCTGATAGTATGGAGAGATAAATTACAGGAATTATACGCGATGAAATCAATCTATATTGATAAAGCTGTGCAGTTTGTTCTGGCACTGGTCACATTTCTTATGATCAACCAGAATATTGGACTGATGAAAGCGGTGGCGACACCGGTTGTAGCGGTGGCACTGGCAGTGATCTGCACTTTTCTTCCACCGGTTGTAACGGCGTATGTAGCGGCAGGACTTGTAATTGTGCATCTGTTCAAACTGTCTATAGGAGTGGCAGCGGCAGCGGCACTGATCTTTGTGGTAATGTTTATCTTTTACTGCAGATTTACTCCGAAAAAGGCACTTCTTCTGCTGGTCACACCGGTAGCATTTATGCTTCATGTTCCGTATGTGGTTCCGGTTGCCTGTGCGCTTGTACTTGGACCGATTTCAGCAGTACCGGTTGTATTTGGAACGATCATTTACTATATGATCGAATGTGTGAGAACTTCAGCAACAGCGATCACCAGTGCGGATGGAATTACCAGGCAGATTTCGCTGTTTGTGAAGACGGTATTCCAGGATAAGACTCTGTGGATCACTGTGATCGCATTTATTATCTCTATTTTTGTGGTATATACAGTGCGCCGGCTTTCGGTAGATCATGCGTGGAAAATCGCAGCAGCATCCGGTGCGGTTGTGAATATTGTTGTAATTGTGATCGGAGATATTGTATTCGATATACATACCTCTTATAATATGCTGATCATTGGAAATATTGCAGCAGTCGTGATTGGTTTTATCATGGAATTTTTCCTGTTCTCGGTGGATTATTCCAGAACAGAACGTCTCCAGTTTGAGGATGATGAATATTACTATTATGTAAAAGCCATCCCTAAGATTTCGGTGACAGCTCCGGAGAAGACGGTCAAACATATCAATGAGCGGAAAGAAACAGGTGAGATTGCGGGAACAGAGCCGGAGAGAAGACAGAGGTCGAAGAGTGGGCAGACGAAAAAACCGGCAGTACGCAAAACAAAAACGGCTTCTAAGGTAAAACGACCAAAGAGTCCGGCAGTTCAGCGACCGACAAGAGTTGGGGGCAATACAGATGAAATCCTTCTTGCACAGAGCCTGAAGGAAGAACTGGATATTCAGAGCATTGTGGAAAATGAACTGAATAGCGATAACAAATAGGGAAATATTATAAAAAACAGGGGTATAAATAACGGATAGAAAAGGGGGTACACTGTTGAACACAGTATTAACACAGGTTTTAAAAAGATTTGTATCAGAATCGTGGTACTTCCCGCAGATCCGGGTAGTAGATGCTGTTGAGATACTGATTATTACATTTTTATTCTATCAGATTATTCTCTGGATAAAGAATACAAAAGCCTGGATGCTGCTGAGGGGGATTCTGGTTGTTGCATTGTTTATTCTGGTGGCTGCAGTTTTTAAAATGTATACGATTTTGTGGATTGCACAGAATTCACTTCCGGTCATGGCGACCGCAGTCGTGATCATTTTCCAGCCTGAGCTCAGAAGAGCATTGGAAAAACTGGGGGAAAAACAATTTGTTCCCAATATGGTAGCACTGGATAAAAGAGGAAAAGATAATGTACGTTTCAGCCAGAAAACGATCGATGGAATCGTAGAAGCATCCTTTGCGATGGGGGCAGTGAAGACAGGAGCACTTATCGTCGTAGAGCAGGCAATCATGCTGACAGAATACGAGAGCACCGGAATCGCGCTGGACTGTATTGTATCACCGCAGGTATTGATCAATATTTTTGAACACAACACACCACTTCATGATGGCGCGATCATCGTCCGTGGAGACAGGATCGTATCAGCGACCTGCTATCTTCCATTGTCAGACAATATGGGAATCAGTAAGGAGCTGGGGACCAGACATCGTGCAGCAGTCGGAATGAGTGAGGTGAGTGATGCTCTGATCGTCACCGTATCAGAAGAGACCGGGTATGTATCTGTAGCGATGGGCGGACAGCTTGTGCGCAATGTTACACCGGAATATCTGAAAAAACGTCTGGAATCTATCAGTAAGAAGAGTATGGAGATCGGACGTTTGAAAAAAATATGGAAAGGATGGAGATCGCATGAAAAGGGCGTTGACTAAAAACTGGGGTCTTAAGTTGTTGGCATTTGTATTCTCTGTCCTTTTATGGATAATTGTTATGAATATTGAAGATCCGGTGGACGAACGGACATTTTCCGGAATCCAGGTGACAGTGACACATCCGGAAATCGTAACAAATCCGGGCAATACATATCAGATTCTGGATGACAGCAGGACGATATCCGTAACAGTAAAGGCAAAACGTTCTATTTTAAATAAAATTAAAACTGATGATATCAGAGCAACAGCGGATATGAAGAATCTGGATGTCAGAACCAGATCCCTGATCCCGATCGATATATCGATCCCTTCTTATGCAGGAAGGTTTGAGGCGACTGCCAATCCGATCAATCTGCGAGTAAGCATTGAACTTGGAAAATCAGAGACTTTCCCGATCACTGCAACCAGTTCGGGAACACCGAGAGACGGATATCAGGTGGGTGAGCTGAAAGCAAATCCAGAGAAGATTAAGATCAGCGGACCAGAATCAGTAATCGATTCAATCGACAAGGTGGTAGCACTTGTCGATGTTTCAGGACAGTCTAAAGATGAGGAAAAAGAAGCAGAGCTGATTCTTTATGATAACAATGGAAAGATCGTAGATTCGACACAGATTGAGAATAACCTGGGAGACGAAGGACTGAAGGTAAAAATCACCATGCTTCAGACAAAGAGTATTCCGGTAGAATTTGATACTTCACTGATCGGTACTGCGAGCGGATATCATTTCAGCGGAATCAGTATCCAGCCGGAAAGCATTCAGATCGTAGGCACAGAGGAGCAGCTGGAAACGGTGGATTCTATTGAAATTCCGGCAGAAGAGTTGGCAGAAGATGGTCTGGACCAGACAATAGAGAAGACAGTAGATATCGCCAATTATCTTCCGTACTGGGCAAAGACAGACCAGGACAGCGCAGGAGGCGTACCGATCGTTATAAAGATCCAGGTAGAGAAATTCGGAACTAAGACAGTTGAATTCCCATACAATTCCATTGCGCTGCTGAATGCACCAAAGGATTACAAGGTGTCATATGCAGAACAGGGCGATCTGGAAATTGTTGTGCGTGGTTCGAAAGAGGATCTGGATGATTTTACTCTTGAAAAAGGAAGCGTGTCAATCAATCTGAACGATTGCAAGACAGCGGGAACCTATAATGTTCCGATCCAGGTTACACTTCCTGACGGAATTGAACTTGAAGATACGATCAATGTACAGATCACATTGACAAAGAGCAGTGGAGGAGAAAATGATCAGTAAAAAGGTAACGATCAAAAATCCGACGGGATTGCATTTGAGACCGGCAGGACTTTTCTGCAAGATGGCACTGGAATATGAAAGTAAGATCACTTTTCATTACCGGGATACGGAAGGAAACGCGAAAAGTGTTCTGAGCGTACTTGGTGCATGCATTAAGTCCGGAGATACGATTGAGATCGTGTGTGAGGGAAAAGATGAAGAAAAGGCACTTGAAGCGATGGTAGAACTGGTGGAGAGTGGGATTGGAGAATAGTAAAAGTATTTAGGAGGTACAAAAAAATGAGCAAAGCAGCATTAGTAGTTATGGCGGCTGGAATCGGAAGCCGTTTCGGAGGAGGAATCAAGCAGCTGGAACCAGTAGGACCAAACGGTGAGATTATCATGGATTATTCTATTTATGATGCAATGGAAGCCGGATTTGATAAAGTGGTATTTGTTATTCGAAAAGATCTGGAAAAGGATTTTCGTGAAATTATCGGAAACCGCATTGAAAAGAAAGTTGAAGTTGCATATGCATTCCAGGAAGTTGATGATATTCCGGAAGCATTTAAAGAAAAATTTGCAGAAAGAACGAAACCATGGGGAACCGGTCAGGCAATTCTTTGCTGTAAGGATGTGGTAAAAGAACCATTCCTGGTAATCAATGCGGATGATTATTATGGAAAAGAAGCTTATGTGGAAGCATTCAAAGAACTGACAACACCGGAAAAGCAGGCAGATAAAATGCAGATCAGCATGGTTGGATTCGTACTGAAGAACACATTAAGTGAAAATGGCGGAGTAACCCGTGGAGTGTGCAAGGTTGATGCGAATCAGATGCTTACAGAAATCGTGGAGACATCCAATATCATCAAGACACAGGCAGGTGCAGCAGTTGCAACAGATGGAAAAGAGACACCGATCGATGCAGACACGCCGGTTTCCATGAATATGTGGGGACTTAAACCGGAATTTTTTGGGATCCTCGAAAAAGGATTCGCAGAATTTGTGGCAGCACAGGAAGAAGGCAATCTGAAAGGGGAGTATCTGCTTCCAACGATTATCGGAGATCTTCTGAAAGAAGGAAAAGTCGAAGTAAAAGTGCTGAAATCACATGATAAGTGGTTCGGGGTGACTTATAAAGAAGATAAAGAACTGGTTGTGAATGAAGTGAAGGCGCTGGTTGAAAAGGGATTGTATCCGGAGAAGTAAATAGTGTGAGATTAAGAAGGCAAGCAACATGGGATGAGACTATGGAGCTTGCCTTGCTGATTTTGAAGGGAAATTATTTCGTGTCGAAAATAGACAAAAATTGAGAACTATTGTATAATAGACAAGATTAAGGAAGGAGGTGCGAGATGAAAAAAATATTGGTATTTGTAATGGCATTGAGTCTCAGTGTTATGCTCTTGGGATGCAGTGGTACAGATACTTCAAAAGAAGTAACGGATACGACGCAAGATGCAAAGCAAGAGGAAAAGCAAGATACCAGTCAGGAAAAGACAGAACCAACGCAGGACAAAACAGAACAAAAGGATGAGCAGGCGGAAGAAAATGACAGCAAAGCGGAAGACAGCGGAGACCATGAAGCTCAGGATCAGATTCTGAAATTATATTATATATCCGACAGTGAAGAAATCGAATGCGCAGAGATCAGAACAAATCTGCTCCAGACAACCGATATCTGGAACGGCTTAATAGGGGAAGGCGTTCTTAGCAGTGAGTGTAAGATGAACAGCTGTAATGTTGATCAGGAACAGAAAACGATTGATCTCGATGTAGATTCCGGAACTGGTTCTTACATCAGAAGCATGGGGACGACAGGAGAAGAACTAATACTCACATGTATTAAAAAGTCTTTCCTGAAAACGTATGAATGTGAACGACTTAAGATTACGGAAAACGGGCAGCCTTTAGAGACAGGACATACCGTGATCAAAGGATACATGACAGCAGATGAATAAGAGAAGAGGAGTATAAAATGAAGAACTGGTTGAAAAAATGCAGTGTGGCATTGCTGGTCTTATCAATGATCGGCACGACAATGCCGGTATATGCCGCGGATGCGCCAGCTGCAGAAGAACAAACAACAGAATATCAGCAGACAGAAGGAAAGACTTCTGAGTCGCAGGCAGATGAGTCACTGCAACAAGAAGAACAGCCTGCAGAAGAAGAACAGACGACAAAAGAGCAGCAATCAGTCGGTGAAAATGATCAAGGGGAAGCAGCAGTTCAGGAACATGAGGAAGTACCAGAACAGGAAGATCAGACGGAACAGAGTAGAATGAATTATGCTTATGTTGAAAGTCCATATCTGGAAACTCCGGATACACAGAGAATCGTTGTATCATGGGGAGAAGAAGATGAATACATAGACCAGATGGTACTTCATGTTCGGAAAGATGATGATACCTGGGAAGACTGGTACATCAGCAGATCAGAAGGTAATCTTTACCTGTTTGAAAAGTACTATGAAGATGAGTATCAGGGTGGAACATATGAAGTCGTTTCAATCAGTGTAACAGAAATTGGAGAAACGACAGATTATGCGCTTTCAGATCTTGGAGTGGAAGCGAGGTTCGGAGTAAATCAAGAATATGATGGTATTGATGAACTTCAGCCGATTGATGAAGATCAAGAGGCAGCAGTAGCTGAGGATGCAGCGAATGTATCCATTTCTACTATTAATGAAGATGGAACAATCGAAGAACAGAACAGTATCGAGGATGCACTTGATGCAGCACGGACGGATGTTCTTGCATCAACCCCGGCGATGATGTCGCTTGATGATGATTCTGGAATCAGTACACAGGCTGCAAGATCAGGCAAGATTGTTGTGGCACTGGATCCGGGGCATGATGACCGGGATGCAGGAGCGAGCTACTACGGATTAAAAGAGGAAGTACTTACGTTAAAGATTGCAAATTATTGTAAGGCAGAACTGGAGCAGTATTATGGTGTAGAAGTATACATGACAAGAACTTCCTCAGCTTGCCCGTATCCGAATGCATCACCGGCAGGTGGCTGTATTACTGCGAGAGCAAATGCAGCAGCAAAAGCCGGGGCGAAGATATTTGTCAGTTTCCATTTGAATGCAGTAGATCCAGAAAAAACAGATGCAGAGAAGGTGTGTGGGGCAGAAGTAATTATTCCAAACTTTAACTGGAAAGCAGATGTGGGAGCGCAGGGACAAGATCTTGCAACCAAGATTTTGAGTGAACTGACTTCACTTGGTTTGTATAACAGAGGACTGTATTATAAGACGGGAACAGATCCGAAGTACAAGTATCCAGATGGTTCACTTGAAGATTGGTTTACAGTACAGGTTGCTAATAAATATAATGGAATTCCTGGTATTATTGTCGAACATGCATTCATCACGAATAGTGGTGATGTGAATAATGTCTTAAATACAGAGGCTGGATTGAAAAGATTAGGTGTTGCAGATGCAACTGGAATTGCAAATTATCTGGGACTATCGAAAGAAAAAGTAGAGTGGAAAACTGCTAATGGAAAAACATATTGCTATATAAACGATCAAAAGGTAACGGGAGAGAGACGGATTGGTGCTAACTGGTACTATTTTGATGGAAATGGTGTTATGCAGACTGGATTTGTGAATCTGGGAAGTAAGGTAGTTTATTATAATTCGGATGGTCAGATGCAGTATGGAGAACAGAAGATAAATAATGCATGGTATTATTTTGATACAATTACAGGAGCAAGAACTACTGGATTCTACAAATTGCCAGGGAAAACGGTTTATTATGGAACAGATGGAAAAATGCGCTATGGGGAACAATGTATCAATGGTTCATGGTATTATCTTAATCCAATAACAGGAGCACGAACAACCGGTTTTTGCAATTTACCAGGAAAAACAGTATATTACAATACAGATGGGAAAATGCTCTATAAAGAACAAAAGATAGGAAGCTACTATTATTATTTTGATGCTGTTACAGGGGCAATGATAAAAAACACCACAGTAAATGGAAGATATTATAATAGTGAAGGAAAAAGAGTAGAAAAACAACAAGACGCAAGCCATTTAATTGTAAATAATGCTACTACAAATGTAACACAAATGGTACAGTTTTACAAAAATACAGGCAATGTATATCCGGCTGATAAATTAAAAAAAGGTGGAGCTGATAGCATTGAAAAATTTGCCAATATTTATTACGAAGAAGCAACGGCAGAAGGTGTGGATCCAGCAGTTGCATGGTGCCAAAGTATGAAAGAAACTGGATGGTTACGATTTGGAGGGCAGGTAAAAATAGAACAGTTTAATTTTGCTGGATTAGGAGCCACAGACAATGGTGCTTCGGGAGCTGATTTTAGTAAATACGGAGAAAATGGTGTTAGAATGGGAGTTAGAGCTCAAATTCAGCATCTTAAAGCATATGCAGTTTCAGGTTTAACGGAAAAAGATTTGAAATATGCCTGTGTTGATCCAAGATTTAGCTTAGTAAATAAAGGATCAGCAAAATATGTAGAGTGGCTGGGTACACATGAAAATCCGATAGGAGCTGGCTGGGCAACAGGAGTAGATTACGGTCCAGATATTATTAAATTGATGAATCAGTTGGAAAGATAGATAAATACCATAATATCTTGAAAAAGTAGTACTGAAAGCATAAATAGCGTTTTGATGAAAAAGGATTGATTAGGAAAATAGTCAATCCTTTTTTGCTAGAATTAACGCTTTTATTTTAGTTCAGCAGTTTTCATAAAAACTGAATTCTATTAGTATATAAATTTTTTAAAAAATGTAATAGGGGAAGAGAATATGAGTATCTTTCTTCTGAAAAATGTGGTATACTGCTAAAGTGATTAAAAATGGAGGTCGTGAGATGAAAAAACCAGTACTTTATATAGTAATTCCTTGTTATAATGAAGAAAAGGTACTTCCTATAACATGTAAGTTGTTTTTGGATAAAATAGAAGAACTTATAAGTAAGGGAAAAATAGATTCTAATAGTAAAATACTTTTTGTGAATGATGGTAGCAAGGACAATACATGGAATATAATATGTGATTTGGCAAAAGAAAATGGACATTATATTGGAATAAGCCAAAGTAGGAATCGCGGACATCAGAATAGCGTATTGGCGGGACTTATGGAAGCTAAAGATCTGTGCGATATAACTATTTCGATAGATTGTGATGGACAAGATGATATTAATGCGATGAACGATATGGTAGATGCATATTTAGAAGGCTGTGAGGTGGTGTATGGTGTACGGAGTAAAAGAGATACAGATACTTTCTTTAAGCGTTTTACAGCGGAATCTTTTTATAAGATTTTAAATAAATTGGGTGCAGAAGTTGTTTATAATCATGCAGATTACAGATTGATTTCAAGCAGAGTCTTGCAAGAGTTCGCAAATTTTAAAGAAGTAAATATTTTTTTACGGGGAATGGTTCCGTTGGTAGGATTTAAAAGTACCAGTGTGTATTATGAAAGACATGAGCGAATTGCAGGAGAAAGCCATTATCCATTGACAAAAATGTTGGCACTTGCCTTTGAAGGAATAACAAGTTTAAGTGTGAAACCGATTCGTATGATTACGGGATTAGGTGTAGGAGTATCTCTTCTTGGAGTTATAGGTGTTATATGGGCAATAATAGCATATCTGCATGGAAATGTTGTTGCAGGATGGGCAAGTATTATTTGTATTAGTTGCTTTATAGGTGGAGTAAATATGCTTTGCTTGGGCGTAATTGGAGAATATATAGGAAAAATATATATGGAAACTAAACACAGACCAAGATGGATTATTAGTGAGCGAACTTGGGAAAAAGATGAACAGTAAAATAAAGAGCAAATTATGAATAAAGTTATTCATGGTTTGCTCTTTATTGGAGTTGAGTTGGAACTTGCTTACAATAAAAAGTGGAGGAATAAAAGTGACAAAGAGAATGGTGATGAAAAAAGAAAAAAATATAAAATGGGCAGCAATTGCATTTGGATTAAGTTTTTTATGTGCATTTATTTCGATAGTCCCATTTTTGATAAAGGGGAATGGAATATTAACTTTATCGAATGATTTTAATGCACAAGAACTTGCATTTAATATGTTTGCTAATAATGCAATAAAAAAGGGAGAAATTTTTTGGAATTGGAATATTGATATTGGCTCAGATTTTATAACGACATTTAGTTTTTACAATATAGGAAGTCCATTCTTTTGGATTACAATGCTTTTTCCGGCAAAAGTATTTCCATATTTAATGGGCTGGGTTTATATGTTAAAATATGCGGTAGCTGGAATGACGGCTTTTTTGTATATCAATAGATTTGCAAAAAATAAAAAGTATGCTGTAGTAGGTGCGTTATTATATGCATTTTCAGGATTCCAGACTATGAATATGGTTTTTTATCATTTTCATGATGTGGTTGCTTTATTTCCATTGCTTTTACTTGGATTAGAAAAATTAATGGAAGATAATAATAAAGTATTTTTTATATTTGCAGTATTTGTTAATGCAGTTTTGAATTATTTTTTCTTTTTTGGTGAAGTGATTTTTCTTATTATATATTATATAATAAGGTTTTTGATAGGGAAAAAGGAAAATTGGAAGAAAGTTCCTTTGTGCATTATAGAAGGAATAATAGGGATAGGAATGTCTGCAGTTTTATTCCTTCCGTCTTGTATTAGTGTAATGAGTAATTCAAGAGTGGGAAATAAATTATCTGGGAAAGCATTATTTCTTTATGCAGCGAAGGATTATATATATACATTGAAAACATTCTTTTTGCCAGGCGAAAATATGGCAAGGGTATCATCAATGGTAAGTGTTGATTGGTATTCGAGATCAACATATCTTGTGCTAGTTGGAATGACAATGGTTATTGCATATGTAGTAGTAAATAAGAAAAGTTGGCTTTCAAAAATGCTGATAGTATGTTTGATTATGGCATACATTCCTGCGCTAAATAATGTTTTTGTATTACTTAATGTAGAACTGTATCGAAGATGGTATTATATGCCAATTTTGATGATGGCATTAGCAAGTGAACAAATATTGGAAAAACCAGAAAAAAAAGGGATTGCTATTGGGTGTATAAGTACTGGAATTATAGTAGTATTATTTGCTGTTGGAATCCCTGTATATGCAAAAATTAGCAGTAATGTAGATGAATTGACTAGACCTGTAATGTTTTTTGTTTTTTGTATAATTGCATTTGTTGGAACGGTTTATACAGGAATCTTGTTTTTGCCGAGATTAAAGAAAATAAGAGAAACAGGATTTTTGGTAGGCGTAATGGGAATGGCAATTGTTACAACAGCTGGAATGATTTATTCATATCGAGGTGGCGATGAGCACGGTTCAACACAAGAGGTTTACGCAGATGTGATAGGAACAGGAAATGAATTGGAAAATGATGTTTTGCCATATCGATATAAGATGTGGGAAAATTATTATAATCGAGGACTTGCAGGATATATTCCAACCAGAAATTCATTTTGTACAACGGTTTCTTCTTCTATAATTGAGTTATATAGTGAATTAGGAACGCCGAGACATACAATTGGTGTGGATGGTCCGGAAGGAACAGATCAACTTTTGGGAGTAGGACATCTTGTATCGAACGTAGAATTAGAGGGAGAGGAAGAAAAAGTATATAATAATGGTTGGCAAGATATTTGGGTATATAATACAGAAAAATTACCAGTAGGGTTTGCTTATGATAAGTATATGTTGAAAAAAGACTTTGAAAAGTTGGATTCGGAAGTACGTGCAGCTACGATGTTAGATACACTTGTTATTGATGAGAAAGATGAAAATGCTGTGAGAAATGTACTCAAAAAATATGACCAAAAAGACGAGGGTGTTATATCAGTAAAAAAAATAGATCAATATGTTAATGAACATTCAGAAAAAATATATGATTTCAAAAAGGATACAACTTCATTTTCGTCAAAGATAACTGTTGATAATGAAAAATATGTATATTTTAGTGTTCCTTATGATAAACAATGGAGTGTTTGTGTCAATGGAAAAGAAACTGAGATTTTGAATATAAATGGGTTAATGGCAGTGCATGTAAGTGAAGGTGAAAACACAATAAAATTTACGTATTCAGCAATATTTGTAAAATTGGGAGCTGTAATTAGTTTAATATCATTGTGTATTTGGTTAACAATCGTGGCTGTGAATTACAGAAGGAGAAAATATGAAAGATAGGATACGTTATTTTGATATTGCAAAAGGTCTAGCAATATTATGTGTTATTGCAGGCCATCTTGGAATTAAGGGGATAAACTCTGTTGTTTTTACGTTTCATATGCCCGTTTTTTTTGTGATTAGCGGCTATTTTTTATCTGATAAAGGAAATGTGGAAGAATTTATACAAAAAAAAGTACAACAGCTACTCATACCGTATATCTTAGCGGTTTTTGGAATAATTATGGGAGATATATTGTACAAAATTTTTGTTATAAAAAATGCAGACGGTATTTTTGAAATGATAGTTAATTGGATGAAAGCAGGATTATATGGTTCGGGAACGGTCTTCAATCCAACATTAATTGATGTCTGGCAAATTGGTGCAGTATGGTTTTTATTAGCGAGTTTTGTAGCTACGATAGAGGTGAGAATATTATCGCAATATAAATATGGAATAATAGTAATTGGAGTATTGGCATATTGGGCATATAAAAGTGCTTCAGTTGTATGGCTTCCGTTTGATATTCAGGCTGGATTTGCAGCAGCAATTTTTGTTTACATAGGGAAAAAATTTAAAGAGTATGGCATTTTTGAAAAAAAAATTCCGTCATATGTTTTAATTCCTGGAATTATAATTTGGGGATATATCATATTAGGTGAAGCTACTCTTTCGCTGACACAAGCAGCATTTCCAAATGGAATATTAGATTTGATAGGAGCTGTGATAGGAAGCTATATTCTTATTACAGTATCTCAAAGTATAGATAATCATTGCTTTAAATTGGCTGAAATATTAGAATATTATGGAAAAAATACATTGATTGTATTATGTGCACATATTATTGAGTTGTCGGTTATACCATGGGATGAAAAATGGATGCAGTTAAATGAAAAAGGAATACCATATATTTTACAAGTATGGATTATACTTGGAGTTAAAATTATATGGGCAACTATGTGGGTTGTAGTTATCAATAAAATTACGATTTTATCAAATGTTTTTCATGGGAAAGGTGTTGGAACAGGAAAAAATAGATTATTTGAAACAAATAATGAAATAAAAAAGGAAAAATCAACAAAAGGAATAGGAATACTGTTTATCATTATAGGGGAATGCTTTGGTGGAAATGTATTTGTAATGATGGCAGGAGTGATGTTGTTTTTGTTTGATGGGGAATGGTTAAAATACAGTTTAAAAAAACAGCGGAAAATACTGCTTATGATTATAAGTGTAATAGTGTGTATGGAGGTAACAAAAACAGCAAGTTTTATTAGTAATAGAAATGAAAAAGTGGAAGGATTCATAATTGCATTAGGGATTAGTATGATAATTTCATTAGTAATATCTAAAATTACAAAGAATGTTAAGCGTTTGAATTTGATAATGGGAATTGGATTTGGAGGAGCAGGAATTGTTATAGGACAGATATTCGGAAAAGTTCCAGGAAATATAGATTATAGTTTAATTATGACTGGAATTATATTGTGTGGAGATGCGATTGATAATGGGAGGTATACGAATGAAGTGAACGATGTTCTATTAGAGGTAAAAAAATTATTATTTTCAATGATAATAGTTGTGTTTGCAGTTAAATATCATATATACTTTAATATATGGGAAAGAGAATATTCTTACTTGCCAATTTGTATAGTTATAATGTTGGCATTGTATGTATTGGGCGCAGAAAGTATAAAAATTATTGTTATGAATAGAATGCTTGAAAAAGTAGTTAAATGGTTGAATAGAAATTGTTGGATATTGTTAGGAATATATATGGTAGAGAACAGTTTCAATTTTTGGAAAACCAAAGTATTTACTTTTTTGCCAATAGATGTGACGCAGGGGAGAGTGATAGTGTTGGAATTGATAATTATAATATTGTGCACGTTTGTGGGTGATAAAATATTCTATGGAAGAGGGAGAAAAAATGCAGTTTAGAAAATTTGTAAAAACAATAGTTCTGGTGGCAGCGGTAGCTTTTGTCTATCATGGAGAAGTCCAGGCGATGGATGGAACGGAAAATGTTTATTCTACAATAGAAGAACAGAATGAATTATTGGAAGGAGAATCGGATGGAGAAAATATTTTAGATATAGAAGAAAAAGAAGAGAAAAGTGATGAAATAAATACTGATGACTCAGTAATAAATAATCCGCAAGATGATATGCAAGCTGGAATGGATAGTACAGAAGAGACTATAATGGATGAAAAAGAAATAGATGAAAAAAGAAATAGATTCATCTAATGAGACTAATAATGAAATTGTTGAGACTGAAAAAGAAGCTGAAAATTTAGAGAGTAAAGAACCGGAAGAAGTAAAGCTACAAGGTTGGAAGAATGAGGAGGGAAAAACATATTATTATAAAGATGGAGAAAAATATAAAGGTGAGTTATATGAAAATGGATACTGGTATTTTTTAGATTCAGATACTGGTGAGTTGAAAAGAAATGGTTTTGCTTATTTAAGAGATAATAATAAATGGTGTTATTATAATAAGACCGGACAAATGTTATATGGAGAAGCTTGCATAAATGCAGGATGGTATTATTTGACACCTGGAACAGGTGCTGTTACTTATAAATTTCAATATCTTTCAGATGGAAATAAGTGGGTATATTATGGAGCCATTGATGGAAGAATGAACTATGGTGAGCAGTATATTGATGCGGGATGGTATTATTTGACGCCTGGAACAGGTGCTGTTGATTACGAATGGTCATATATTCCGACACAGAATAAATGGGTATATTATGATCCAATTAATGGTAGGATGCAGTATGGACAGCATAAAATTGACGGGAAATGGTATTATTTTGATGAGTGTACTGGAAGGGTGTATTCAGAAAATGAAATAGCGAATAGATTGGTTAGAATGGCATATTCAGAATTACATAAAAATACGAATGTGGTTGAAGCAATTCAGAAAGCAGGAGGAATCGTGTGCCCATATGGACCATGCATGACATTTGTATGGTATACATTTAATAAAGCAGGATTATCAGGATTTCTTTGCGATGGTGCGATAACAGGATACCCGCATCATAATTATGATTGGTATAATTGTAGAGGGAAAATTACCTGGGTACCAAAGGTTGGAGATATTGCTTTTTTTAGATGGAATGGTTGGGCAGATGAAATTGGAGCGTCAAGTAGTCATGCAGGAATAGTTGTAGGTGTTAACGGAGGGTATATACAGGTTATTGATGCAATGGCAGATGGTTTAGGTCCACATAATTATTCAATGAATGATTATGCGGTGATAGGATATGCGAATCCATTTGTATAAGAAAATAAGTTGTTAGCAGGCACTGTTTGTATTATAAAGAAATACAAACGGTGCTCTGTTTTTCGTATTTGGATGATTATTATAGTATTCAAAAAAAGGAAAAAGGTTGTATATATGACGAAAATTTGCTATTATATAGCAGAGAATAAAAATGTAATAATTTGTAATAAAATGTAATAAATCCAAATTATTCAAGCGGAGGAACAGTATGAAAAGAAATTGGGGACTTCAAAGTTCCAGAGGAAGAATGATAGCGCTTTTTATTGTTGATATATTATCGGTTATTATAGATTCGTATTTAGCAATCATTTTGCGCTTTAAACTGGATGGGATATGGGTACCGGAAGAATATATGAATAGTGTTGAACACTATATGATTATAAATGTAATTACAACGGTAGTTATATTTGCTATTCTTAATTTATATAATAGAGTATGGTCATATGCAAGCGTTTATGAAATGTTTTTAATAATAGGAGCAGCAATGCTGTCGACGGCTTTTCAGGCGTTTGGTTTTGGTATGCTTTATATGCCGATACCAAGAAGTTATTACTTTTTTTATTTTATTTTACTTAGTATTACGACGTTGGCAACACGGTTTTCCTATAGAATTCTTCATGCATTACAGAATGGATGGAAAAAATCTACAAAACATTCGAGAAATACAATTGTAATTGGTGCCGGTGAAGCGGGCAATATGATTATAAAAGAATTAAAAAGTAGTAGATATTTAAATCAAAGAGTAGTATGTGTGATTGATGATAATCCGTCTAAAAAAGGAAAGTATATTCATGGTATCCGAATAATCGGTGGAAGAGACATGATTCAACAGGCGGCAAAAAAATATGATGCGGAAGAAATAATTCTGGCGATACCGTCAGCAAGTACAAAGGATACACGTGATATTTTGAGAATATGTAATTTAACAGAATGTAAACTCAAAATCTTACCAGGAATGTATCAGTTGATAAATGATGAAGTAGGTGTGTCTAACTTAAGAGAGGTATCTATAGAGGATCTCCTTGGAAGAGATACGATAAATATTGATTTGGAAAGTGTTGGTCAATATGTAAGTAATAAGCGGATACTGGTGACTGGAGGAGGAGGCTCTATAGGAAGTGAATTGTGCAGACAGATCGCATCGCATAATCCCAAATTGCTTGTTATATTTGATATTTATGAGAATAATGCTTATGATATCCAACAAGAGTTAATACGCAAGTATCCTAATTTGAAATTAGAAGTATTGATTGGTTCAGTAAGAAATACGAGCAGAATTGAAAGTATTATGGAATTTTATCGTCCCGATGTTGTGTTTCATGCTGCTGCACATAAGCATGTTCCACTTATGGAAGATAGTCCAAATGAAGCAATTAAGAATAATGTATTTGGAACATATAAGACAGCAAGAGCTGCAGATAAATATGGAGTGAAAAAATTTGTTCTGATCTCTACTGATAAAGCTGTAAATCCAACTAATATTATGGGAGCATCAAAACGGCTTTGTGAAATGATAGTTCAGACATTTAGTAAGTATTCTCAAACAGAATACGTAATAGTCAGATTTGGAAATGTGTTAGGAAGTAATGGAAGTGTAATTCCTCTTTTTAAAAAGCAAATGGAGGCGGGGGGGCCTGTAACAGTTACGCATCCGGATGTGATTAGATATTTTATGACAATTCCAGAAGCAGTTTCTTTGGTGCTTCAAGCAGGAGCTTATGCACATGGAGGAGAGATTTTTGTATTGGATATGGGAGAACCTGTAAAAATTGCAGATTTGGCTAAGAATTTAATTAGACTATCTGGATATACTCTTGGTGTTAATATGGAAATAAAATATACAGGATTACGACCTGGAGAAAAGTTGTATGAAGAATTATTGACTAAAGAAGAAGGATTACAGAAAACTGAAAATGATTTAATATTTATAGGAAAACCATTGGAATTTGATGAAGTACATTTCTTGAGTCAGTTAAGGGAACTTGAAAAAGAAGCAATGGAAGAAAGCCCGCATATTAAAGAAAGGGTAGCAAGTATTATATCAACTTACCATATTCGACCAGAAGATAAGAAGAGAGACAGTGAAATTTTTAAAGAATTATTGAATATGGGGAAAATCAGTCATGAAGGACCAAGTGTTGAGACTGATCATAAGAGTATATAGAATTGAAAGAGCGTGAATTTGACAAAGGAGCTTGTATTTGGTATAATCATTGCATCTAAAGAAGCGTGCAGTAAAATTAAGTAATCAAAATAAAAGTTGGTGATTCAGATAAGTTAAATATCTGTAAGACCAACTTTTTTTGAGAAAAATGTTAGTTGTTTGAGTAAGGAGAGTAATGAAAGAGAAGATATTAACAATAACTATTCCAAGTTATAACGTTGAAGCGTATCTAGAGGATTGCCTGGAGTCTTTTGTAAATTCTGAAGTTATGGATGAAATAGAAGTTCTGATTGTAAATGATGGATCCAGTGATAATACAGTCAAAATTGCACAAAGATATGTAGATAAATACTCAGATACATTTCGGCTGATCAACAAAGAAAATGGGGGGCATGGATCGACAATCAATACAGGAATACGTGAAGCGAAAGGTAAATATTTTAAGGTTGTTGATGGCGATGATTGGGTTGATACCAGAAGTTTTATCCGGTTGGTAAAGATTTTACGAGAAAGCGAAGCGGATATAATTGCATCAAATTATACATGGATTAATCATACGACAAGATTACCGGAAAAAAGACAGGAATATCCATTTGAAAAAATAGAATATAACAAGTTATATAAATTTGAAGAAATTGTAGGTAAAACGATTATCGATATGCATGCAACAACAATAAAGACGGAATTGCTTAGAAAAGCAAATGAAAAGATTGATGAAAATACATTCTATGTAGATGTGGAATTTATTGCTTTTCCCATTCCGTATGTAAGGACAGTGTATTTTATTGAAGATGCGGTTTATCAATACCGATTGGGACTTCCGGGACAAAGTATGTCGATTCAAAAGATGCAGAAGAATATGAAAAATCATTTGAGAGTTCTTATGAGACTGAATCGGTACTGCAAAAAAGTGGAAAGCATTGCTCCGGCGGCAAATCTGGAGTATATCAGAGAATTGACAGCTACAATTTTTACCAGTCAGATGAAAATATATATCAGTTTCCCATTGAAAAGTGGAATGAAAAAAGAAGCAATAAAGTTGGATGCATATTTTTATCATAAGAATAGAGAAGTATATGAAAAAGTGAAGAATCCTGCAGTTTTAATATTAAGAAAAACGAGATATTCAGTTTTTCCGCTGGCTGTTCTTGCATTTAAAAGCAGAAGAAATTCTTATTAAAAGATAATGGAGAAAAAAGATGAGCATAGTAAAAGATAGAATAAATACATTTTTTAAATATAAAGATCTTCTTAGAGAGCTAGTAGTAAGGGATGTAAAATTAAAATACAGACGTAGTTTCCTGGGATATGTGTGGAGTATTTTGAATCCGTTATTGATTATGCTTGTAATGACTTTAGTATTTTCACAGATGTTTCAGAGGGGAATTGCTAACTTCCCGGTTTATCTGTTAACCGGACAGGCTTTGTTTGATTTTATGAATAATGCAACACATATGTCAATGTATTCGGTATTAGATAATGGAGCGTTGATTAAAAAAATATATGTTCCGAAATATATTTTTACATTATCTAAAGTTACTAGTTCATTGATCGATCTTATTTTTTCAATGGGCGCGCTGGTTTTAGTTATGTTGATAACAAGAGCTCAGTTTTCACCATATATTTTATTGTTTCCACTAGTTGTAATACCATTGTATATTTTTGTATGTGGAATGGGATTTTTCCTTTCGGCTGCAAATGTATTTTTTAGAGATATCCAGTATATTTACAATGCGATAACGGTTGCATGGATGTATGTTACACCAATGTTTTATCCAATAGAGCTTTTGCCGGACTGGTTAAGAAAATTGATTGAGTATTGCAATCCGATGTATTATTATATTCAGTTTTTCAGGGATCTTGTTTTGTACAGACATTTTACGACTCCGAGAATATTTATAGGTTGTTGGGCAATGGCTGTTATTATGCTGGCTATTGGCCTGGGCGTGTTTAAAAAAGTGCAGGATAATTTTATTTTATACATTTAATGGGAGAAAGCAAGATGAGCGAAGAGTATGTAGTAGATGTTGATCACCTTACGATACGTTTTAATATGGCGTCAGAGAAGGTGGATAATCTTAAAGAATATGTAATTAAACTGATTAAACATGAGTTGATGTTCCAAGAATTTTTGGCATTGAAAGATATTAATTTAAAAGTAAAAAAAGGTGAGGCGTGGGGACTCATTGGAACTAATGGTTCAGGAAAATCCACGCTATTGAAAGCGTGCTGCGGTATTTTGAAGCCGTACAAGGGAACGGTTACGACTCATGGAACGATAGCTCCATTGATTGAATTAGGCGCAGGATTTGATATGAACATGACGGCCAGAGAAAATGTTTTTCTTAATGGAACAGTATTAGGACATTCCAGAAAATTTATGGAAGAACATTTTGACGAAATAATAGAATTTGCTGAATTGCAGGACTTCTTAGATGTTCCGATAAAGAATTTTTCATCAGGTATGCAGGCAAGACTGGGATTTGCAATTGCAACAATGGTTCGTCCGGATATTTTGGTAGTTGATGAAATCTTATCGGTAGGGGATTATCAGTTCCAGCAAAAATGTTATGAAAGAATGGGGCAGATGCTCAGCGGAGGTACCACATTATTATATGTGTCACATGATGTGGATTCGGTGAGAAAACTTTGTGATCATGCAATCTGGATTGATCATGGCAATATGAAAATGAGTGGTTTGGTAGAAGATGTAACCAGAGAGTATATGAAGATGGCATAATAGCGGAGGAACAAGCCAGTATGATTTTACAGAAAATGGTATTTACAACTCCGATGGAGAAAACAAACGAGTTATGTTTTCAAGGAGAAAAGGTTAGTGTTGTTGATGAAACTCTTTTTATAGAAAAGGGAGGAAAAGTACAATTAAATACGTTTTATAATCTTTTTTCAATGAAGAAGTGGACGAAGTACACAAAAGTCAGCAGTGTTATACCGGCAATAGAATGTTGTGGAAAATGTCAAATTAATGTATTTGAATATCACAATCATGATGACAAAGTAAAACAGAAAAAAATATATTCAGAAATACTTGATAGTGACGCAAGGAAAGTTTTTGAACTAAAAGAAATTGCCTTATTGGGTGATGCGGTTTTGGGACTTGAGATTATTGCATTAGAGAGTACACATATTTATTCAGGGTATTATAAAACAGATTCAGATATTGCGAGTAGAGAAGTTCAACTTGGGATTTGTATCTGTACATTTAAAAGAGAAGAATTTGTAGAAAGAAATATGAAGGCAATGACGGAAGGAATTTTGAAAAATCCAGAAGCATTGTCTTATGGTCATGTCCAGATTATTATATCGGATAATGCACAGAGTTTGCAACCTGAAGAAATCGAAAATGATGAAATAACAATTGTAAAAAATCGAAATCTGGGTGGTGTAGGTGGATTTACCCGAGCAATGATAGAGCATTTGCATGGAGAAAACAACATTACACATTTTTTACTGATGGATGATGATGCGACAATTGATCCAGAAGCAGTAGAAAGAACCTATCGTTTTTTAACTGTGTTAAAGCCGGAATATTATGATTATCTGATGGGTGGATCTTTGATTAGAAAAGACTCTTCAGTGATTCAGTATGAGAGAGGAGCTGTGTGGAATAATGGACAGCTGCTGATCAATGGATGCGACATAAATTTAGGAATTACTGAAAATGCTGTTTTGAGCGAATGGGAGAATTTTTCTGATTATGCTGCGTGGTGTTATTGCTGTATTCCAAAAGAGCATATAACCAAGAATGGGTTACCGTTGCCGATATTTATTCATATGGATGATGCAGAATATGGACTTCGCGCAGAAGGTAAATTTATGTTTCTAAATGGTGTGTGTGTGTGGCATGATGCGTATGGCTGTAAAATGCCGGGGACGATGGAATACTACGATGTGAGAAATCCGGCAATTGTAAATGCTATCCATAGACCAGATTATACCGCAAAAGATTTTAAAGTTTTTTTATTAAAGCAGGTTAGTAGAAATGTAGGAAAATATAGATACCAATATATTGATATGAATTTGAAAGCTGCGGTTGACTTTTTAAGAGGATTTGACTGGTTCTATCATTTGGATACTTTGAAATTACAAGGTGAGTTGTCAAAATATAATTATCAAATGGATGATGCAGAAAAATATCTAGGGTATGAGGGAATAGAAGAATCAGATTTTGATTGGTATGGAGTTAAGGTCAAAGAAGATTCTAAATGGATGAAAATTTTGAAATCATTAAGTGTAAACGGATATTTTCTGCCGGCGAAGAAACAAAAAATCAAGGTTTCAAGACCAGATCCACCGGTATTTGAATTGTTCCGTTACAAAGAAGTATTATATGTAGATGCGAATCGAAAAGCTTTGCATGTAAAAAGAAGTTTATGGCAGTTCGTAGGGGCATATGTCAAATTATTCAAGGTTTGTAGAATCATAGATAAGCGTTACGCGCAAGTATGTGAAGAATATAGAGAAAAGTATCATCTATTGACAGAAGAAACGTTCTGGAATGATTATTTAGGTTTGTAAGGAGGAACTAATGGAAATTAAGTTGCAGAATATACTTTTTCCAGATAAGGAAAAGTATAAAAATAATGATAAGCTGTTCTTTAAAAGTGTACAGACAGTATATGATGATGAGAAGAAGTGTTTAGCTACAGCAAAGTATAATGTATGTGAGTTTGTAACGTATCTGAATGCTCTTTCGATAAAGAAATGGAAGAAATATTGCAATGTAGAAGACGTTTTTTTGAGGCTTGATATAGAAGGAGCATTTGAACTTAAAGTTACTGGATATCATTTAGAGGCAGATGGAAGAGATAAGGGTAAGATTTATTATAGAAAGAGATATAATGAGACTGATCGTCGAACAATAGAGATTCCAATTCCGGAAATGAAGGAAACTATAGCGGGATTTGAAATTAATACTTTAACAAATTGTTTTTTATATGGCGGAGCTTATTATACGAATGTTGATGAAGAAAATCTGAATAAAGTGAATTTGTCTATTGCAACAACTACCTTTAAAAAAGAAGACTTTATCAAAAGAAATATAAAATTATATAAAGAAGAACTTTTGTCGGAAGAAAATATTGGTGAACATATTTTTGTGCATGTTGTAGATAATGGAAGAACTTTAAAACGAGAAGAGATTGAGGGAGAACATGTATTTTATCATCCAAACAAAAATGTTGGTGGATCAGGTGGATTTTCTAGAGGAATGATGGAGTCTATGTATCAGAATCCAAAAGCAACTAATGTTCTTTTAATGGATGATGATGTGGAGATTTTGCCAGAGTCAATTCGCAGGACGTATATATTGTTATTATTACAAAAGGAAAGATATAAAGATTATTTTATAAGCGGTGCTATGCTTCGATATGAGCATATGACAGAATTTAGTGAAGATGTCGGTTATCTTACACCGGAAGGATATCAGGTAACGTTAAAAGGTTCAAAGTTAATAGAAAAAAAATCAGATCTTTTGGCCAATGAGGAATTTTACACAGAGAAAATAGAGAATAAATATGCAGGGTGGTGGTATTGCTGTATTCCAATGTGTATTATTGAAAAAAGTGGTTTTTCTTTGCCTTTGTTTGTACGTGGTGATGATACGGAATATAGTTTGCGAAATCATGCAAAATTTATTACTATGAATGGAATTTGTGTCTGGCATTTAGGATTTGCTACAAAATTTAATTATTTTATGGAATATTACCAAGTATTTCGCAATTTGTTGATAATATGTGCATGCAATCATAAAAAAGATATGCAGGCAAGAATTTTGGATAATTTTGTTGGATTGTTTTGGAATGAAATTACACGATTTAATTATCAGGCAGCGGAATTTTTCATTGATGCGATAAGAGACTATATGAAGGGACCTGAATTTATCGAAGAAGAAAAGTGTCAAGAGAGACTACAGGCTTTTTCTAGACGTAATGCAGAACTGAAGGATATAAATGAATTTCCAGAGTTGTCTGTTGATGTGAATTCAGTATACCAATTTGAGACACAAAGTTTAATAGGCAAGTTTATCTATAGAATTACCTGGAATGGTCAGCGGTTTATACCAAAGAGATATTTACGGAAAGGACCAGCTGTAGTAGCGTCTGATTTATTTCATAATCCGCAGCGCCAATATTTACAGGAAAGCGTAATTGCTGTTAATCCATATTCTAAGACTGGAGAAATCAGAAAACAGGATAGAAAACGCTGCAAAAAAGTTGTAAAAGAGTTCGAGAGTTTATTGAATGAATATAAGAAAAAAAATAATATAGTTATAGAAGCTTATTATGCAAAACGTAAATATTTAGTTTCAGAAGAGTTTTGGAAAAACTATTTGGAAATCGAAAAATATCAATAGTAATAATAGAAATAATATGGAGGATATGTAATGGCAGAAAAAAGACTTTCAATACAGAAGATTTTATTACCAGATAAAGAACCACAGGCAAGTCAGTGGAATTTGTATTATCAGGGCGCAGAGTTGGTTTGCGATATTTGTGAAGATGGAACAAGTCGTTTATTGATGGGAAGCTTTAAAGAGTATAATTTTTGTTCTTATTTCAATGCAATTTCACTTGAAAAGTGGAAAAAATATACGAATGTAAAAAAAGTGTATCTAAAATTAGAAATTAAGGGTGATTTTGAAGTCGCTGTAGAAGGATATCATTTAACAGCAGAGGCGGAACAGAGAAAAACTTATTCACGAAAAAGATTTAAAAATGCAGAGAAAAAATATGTTGAAGTAGAAATCCCTACAGATAATAAAGAAATGTTGTTTGCTTTTTCAATTAAAACATATAGTGATTGTGCTTTCTATGGTGGAACTTATGATGCTACCGTGGATGAAGAACTGTTACATGAAGTGAGTATTGCAATTTCTACAACAACATTTAAAAAAGAAGATTATATAAAGAAAAATGTAGAAATGGTTCGTAAAGAATTAATAGCGGATTCATATATGGGACAACATTGGTATATGCATGTTGTTGATAATGGACGTACATTAGATAAAGATGAAATTGAAAGTGATCATATTTATTATCATCCAAATAAAAATGTTGGTGGTGCAGGTGGATTTGCACGTGGTATGATTGAAGTATTAGATCAGAAAGAGCCAGTTACACATGTGTTGCTAATGGATGATGATGTCTTAATTTATGCAGAGGCATTAAGAAGAACTTATTATCTTTTGCATATGATCAAGGATGAATACAAAGAGCATTTCATCAGTGGTGCAATGATGAAGCTTGAAGAAATGAACGTCTTTTGGGAGGATAGTGCATATATTAGTGGGGGAATTAACAGAGCAGCAAAGATCCCTAGAGATATGCGATTCATTAGAGAACTATTGTTGAATGAAAATATTAATGCAGATTTAAACAATGCATATGCAGCATGGTGGTACTGCTGTATTCCGATTGATAAGGTGAAAGAAAATGGATTGCCGTTGCCAGTGTTTATTCGAGGTGATGATATAGAATTTGGAATTAGAAATAATGCTAAAATGATTACGATGAACGGTATTTCTTTATGGCATATGGGATTTGCGACAAAATATAGTGCATTTATGAATGGATATCAAGCATTTAGAAATTTATTGATCATGAATGCATGTAATAATAAGGGATTAGCAGATGAGATAATAGCTCATTTTGAAGATCGCATTGTTGTTGAATTACATCGGTTTAACTATAATGTAGTCAAAGCTTTGCTGGATGCATGGAATGATTATATGAAAGGACCTAAGTTTATCGAGATTGAGCAGTGCGAAAAAATGCTGAAAGAGAAGTCGGCATTAAATGCAAAAATGAAGGATCTCAGTGAATTTGATGTTAATGTTAATCTGGCAGATGTATATAGACCGGATCCGACAAATTATATTCAGCGTGCCCTTTACCGGTTAACACAGAATGGTCAAAGGTTTTGGAAAACTAAATGGATGGATGATTCTCCGGCAGTTATTTCGTTTGACGAATTTTATAATCCACAAAGAGAAACTTTTCACAGTAATTTGTTGGCTGTAGATGTTTTTGCAAAGAAAGCTGAAATGCGTTCTATTGACAAGAAAAAATATAAACTTCTGAAAAAGCGATACAAATATATCAAAAACAAATATGAAAAAAATAAAGAGAAGATAGAACGCGAGTACAGAGAAGAACAACCGTATCTTGTATCAAGAGAGTTCTGGAATAAGTATTTGGAAATTGAAAAATATCAATAAGGGGATAAGAAAATGAAGTACGATTATTTAGTAGTAGGATCAGGATTATACGGAGCAGTATTTGCTTACGAAGCAAAGAAAAAAGGAAAAACCTGTCTGGTAATTGACAAGCGTCCGCATATCGGTGGAAATATTTATTGTGAAAATATTGAAGGAATCAATGTTCACAAATACGGTGCACATATTTTCCACACATCCAACAAACAGGTTTGGGATTATATCAACCAGTTCGCAGAGTTTAACAATTACATCAACTCACCGGTAGCGATTTACAAGGACGAGCTTTACAACCTGCCGTTCAACATGAACACATTCAGCAAAATGTGGAACATTAAGACACCACAGGAAGCAAAAGACATGATCGCAAAACAGGTTGCAGAGACTGGAATCACAGAACCGAAGAACCTGGAAGAACAGGGATTGTCTCTGGTAGGAAAAGATGTATTTGAGAAGCTGGTAAAAGGCTATACTGAAAAACAGTGGGGACGTGCCTGCAAGGACCTTCCGGCATTCATTATCAAACGTTTACCGGTAAGATTTACATTTGACAATAATTACTTCAATGACAGATATCAGGGAATCCCGATTGGAGGATATACAAAGATCATTGAAAAGATGCTGGACGGAATCGAAGTAAAGACAGATACCGACTACTTTGAGTTCATCAAAGAAAATCCAGATATCGCAGAGAAGACACTGTTTACCGGAATGATTGATGAATACTTCGGATACAAGCTCGGAGCACTGGAATATCGTTCCGTAAGATTTGAAACAGAAGTACTTGATACAGACAATTATCAGGGAAATGCAGTTGTGAACTATACCGAAAGAGAAGTTCCTTATACACGTATTATCGAGCATAAGCATTTTGAATTTGGAAAACAGGAAAAGACCGTTATCTCTAAAGAGTACTCTTCAGAGTGGAAGGTTGGAATGGAACCGTACTATCCGGTAAATAACGAGCAGAATAATAAGCTGTTTGAAGAATACAAGAAACTTGCAGAGCAGGAAAAGAATGTGATCTTTGGTGGACGTCTTGGAAATTACAAGTATTATGATATGGATAAGGTAATTGAGGCTGCGTTAGAAACTGTAGAAAAAGAATTAGCATAAGTTTTGTGGTTTGGAGTAGGCTTATTAAGCAGAGCCATCTGTTTTATACAGATGGCTCTTATAATGAATATTCATGAAACTTTTGATAAGATAAATTAGAGAAGGCAGTATAAAATGAAGAAAGAAAAAGATATTTTTGACCGTATCATGGAACTTCCAGTTTTACGGATTTTCAATCCATTTTACAAAAAGAACAAAGAAATATTATTATATCTATTTTTCGGTGGTTTAACTTTTTTAGTCAGTATCATTTCATATGCATTTTTCAATATCCAGTTAGGATGGAATGCATTAATAGCGAATATTGGTTCATGGATTCTGGCTGTTTCATTTGCTTATGTAACAAACAGAGTCTGGGTATTTGATTCCAACGCTGAAACTACGGCTGATTTTATCAAAGAAATCACCAGTTTTATAGGCGGTCGAGTAGCAACGCTGGTAATTGAGGAACTGATCTTATTTATTTTTATCACGAATCTGGGAATGAACAGTATGCTGGTTAAGATAGTGGCACAGGTGATCGTAATTGTGCTTAATTATGTGATCAGCAAGCTGATTGTGTTCAAAAAATAGCAGAAAAGTAGTTAAGAAATAGTTTTAATTGTATTTTATGGAGTTTTTTGGTAGTATATACTATGTAATAATTTTGTAATAATTGTTACATAGTATATTTTATTTTAAAGAAAGAAGATTATTTATGGAGAATATGCATATCGCTTTTTCACCCCCAGATATCACAGAGGAAGAAATAGCAGAAGTTGTAGATACGTTAAGAAGTGGTTGGATCACAACCGGACCAAAGACAAAGCTTTTTGAAAAACATTTGGCAGAATATATAGGGACTAATAGAGTAGTCTGTCTGAATTCAGCAACAGCCTGCCTGGAGATGACACTGCGTCTTCTGGGAATTGGACCGGGAGATGAAGTAATTACAACTGCCTATACTTATACTGCATCAGCCAGTGTAGTAGAGCATGTAGCTGCAAAACTGGTTCTGGTGGATGTGGCAAAAGATTCTTACGAGATGGATTATGAGAAGCTGGCAGATGCAATCACAGAGAAGACGAAAGCGGTTATCCCGGTAGATCTTGCCGGAATTATGTGTGACTATGATAAGATATTTGAAATTGTAGAAGCAAAGAAATCACTTTTCCATCCGGCAAATGAACTTCAGGAGAAGTTTGGCAGAGTGATTGTGGTGGCAGATGCAGCGCATGCATTTGGCGCAGAGCGAAAAGGAAAGAAATGTGGACAGGCTGCAGATTTCACAAGCTTTTCCTTCCATGCGGTAAAGAACCTGACGACGGCGGAAGGTGGCGCAGTCACATGGCGTCCGATCGAAGGTGTGGATGACGAAGAGATTTATAAAAAATACATGCTTTTTTCACTGCACGGTCAATCCAAAGATGCGCTAGCAAAGACGCAGCTTGGCGCATGGGAGTATGATGTTGTGGCACCTTATTTCAAATGCAATATGACCGATATCATGGCTTCTATTGGACTGGTACAGTTAAAGCGCTATGATGCATTATTAGCACGGCGCCGGGAAATCATAGGAATGTATGATAAAGCACTGGAAAGTCTTCCTGTGAATGTACTGAATCATTTTGATACAGATCATAAGTCCAGCGGACATTTGTATCTGATCCGTGTTCAGGGAAAAACACGGGAAGAATGTAATGAGATCATTACGAAGATGGCAGAGCATGGCGTAGCAACGAATGTGCATTACAAACCGTTACCGTTGTTATCTGCATACAAAAATATGGGATTTGATATCAAAGATTATCCAAATGCTTATGATTTATTTGAAAATGCAATTACATTACCGCTTCATACGAAACTTACCGATGAAGAGGTAAAATACGTGACAGATGTATTGAAGGAATGCATCAGATAGGAATGCTGTATGAGAAAATGGGACGAACTTCCGAAGTTTATGAGAACAGACGAAGTAAAACAATACTATGATATTCTGATCAGACACGAAAAAGAATTAAGATTAAAGAGATATTTTGACATTCTGCTTTCGATGATTTTACTTGTCATTTTATCACCGATCATGTTAGTCATCAGTATTGCAATCAAGCTGGATTCACCGGGACCGGTGATTTACAAGCAGGTGCGTGTGACACAGTATGGAAAGAAATTTCACATTCTGAAATTCCGTACTATGGTGCAGAACGCTGATAAGATGGGAACACAGGTTACAATCAGTCAGGATTCCAGACTGACACGGGTTGGAAAAGTGATCCGTGGCTGCAGGATTGATGAATTTCCGCAGCTTATTAATGTTCTTCGCGGAGAGATGAGTTTTGTTGGAACCAGACCGGAAGTTGTGAAGTATGTAAAAGGATATACGAAAGAAATGTATGCGACTCTTTTGTTACCGGCAGGAATCACTTCCAGAGCCAGCGTATGCTACAAAGATGAGGGTGAAATGCTGGAGCATGTAGAAGATGTGGATTATGCTTATATTCATGAAGTGCTTCCGGAGAAGATGAGTTATAATCTGGAAGATCTGCGCAAATACAGTCTGTGGAGAGATTTTATGACCATGTTTATGACAGTATTTGCAGTATTACGATAAGAACTACAGTATAGGAGAAATGTATGTTAGTATCAGTTTGCACGATTGCGCGCAATGAAGAAGAGTATCTTCCACATTTGCTGGAGGATATCACAAAACAGGATTACCCGGCAGAGCAGATCGAAGTTGTGATGGTGGACAGCAGCTCAACAGACGGAACCAGACGGATTATGGAATGCTTTGCTGAAGATAATCCACAGTATCATAATTGTATTGTTACAGAAAATCAGGGAAACAATCAGGCATCTGGCTGGAATCAGGCAATCCGCTGTTCAACCGGGGATATTATTATCCGTCTGGATGCGCATGGGCGCATTCCGGAGGATTTTGTTTCCAAGAACGTAGAATGCATGGAAAGCGGAGAATATGTCACTGGTGGACCAAGACCGAATCTTCCGGAGAAGGACACACCGTGGCAGAGACTTCTACTGAGTGCGGAAAGTTCGATGTTCGGAAGTGGAATCGCAGGTTTCCGGAGAGAGAATGAAAAGAAATATGTAAAGTCCATGTTCCATGCAGCGTATCGGAGAGAAGTATTTGAAAAGGTTGGACTTTTCAATGAAAATCTGGGAAGAACGGAAGATAATGAGATGCATTACCGGATCCGGCAGGCAGGATACCGCTTATGCTACGATCCGCAGATTCATTCCTGGCAATATGTGAGAAGTTCGATTCCGGGAATGATGAAGCAGAAATACGGCAATGGAGACTGGGTAGCAAGAACTCTTGGCGTATGTCCTGGATGTCTCAGCATTTATCATTTTGTGCCGTTTGCTTTTGTGATTGCGATTCTTGTGACATCCATTTTGGCAGCACTAAAGAAGCCATTTCTGGCGATTGCCATGTGGATCACTTATTGGTGTGGCGCAATCGGAATGGCAATTCTGTCTGTAAAAAATGAGGCGAAGCATATATGTCAGCTTTTGCTTCCGGGAATCTTCTTTTTACTTCATTTAAGTTATGGAGTGGGAAGTGTCGTCGGAATGGGAAAGATGATAAAAGATAAAATTACAAAGAAATAAAAGAGAGGATTTAGTATTATGAAGTATGATTATTTAGTAGTAGGATCAGGATTATATGGAGCAGTATTTGCTCACGAAGCAAAGAAAAAAGGAAAAACCTGTCTGGTAATTGACAAGCGTCCGCATATCGGTGGAAATATTTACTGTGAAAATATTGAAGGAATCAATGTTCACAAATATGGTGCACATATTTTCCACACATCCAACAAAAAGGTTTGGGATTACATCAATCAGTTTGCAGAGTTTAATAACTACATCAATTCACCGGTAGCGATTTACAAAGACGAGCTCTACAATCTGCCATTTAACATGAACACATTTAGCAAAATGTGGAATATCAAGACACCACAGGAAGCGAAAGATATGATCGCAAAACAGGTTGCAGAGACAGGAATCACAGAGCCGAAGAACCTGGAAGAACAGGGATTATCTCTGGTAGGAAAAGATGTATTTGAAAAACTGGTAAAAGGTTATACCGAAAAACAGTGGGGACGTGCCTGCAAAGACCTTCCGGCATTCATTATCAAACGTTTACCGGTAAGATTTACATTTGACAACAACTATTTCAATGACAGATATCAGGGAATCCCGATCGGCGGATATACAAAGATCATTGAAAAGATGCTGGACGGAATCGAAGTAAAGACAGATACCGACTACTTTGAATTTATCAAAGAAAATCCGGATATCGCAGAGAAGACACTGTTTACCGGAATGATCGACGAATACTTTGGATACAAGCTTGGAGCACTGGAATATCGTTCTGTAAGATTCGAGACTGAAGTACTTGATACAGACAACTATCAGGGAAATGCAGTTGTAAACTATACAGAAAGAGAAGTTCCGTACACACGTATCATCGAACATAAGCATTTTGAATTTGGAAAACAGGAAAAGACTGTTATCTCTAAAGAGTACTCTTCAGAGTGGAAAGTTGGAATGGAACCGTACTATCCGGTAAATAACGAGCAGAATAATAAGCTGTTTGAAGAATACAAGAAACTTGCAGAGCAGGAAAAGAATGTGATCTTTGGTGGACGTCTTGGAAATTACAAGTATTATGATATGGATAAGGTAATTGAGGCGGCACTGGAGATGGTGGCTGAGGAATTATAAAAGGTTTGGATAAATCAGGATATGTTGCAAAGCATATCCTGATTTAAACTGTCTGTAAAGAGAGGAAATAAAATGAATTGGATAAAGCAATTAACAATAAGGTAGAGGAAAATGGATAAATTCATCTTATGAATTCAAATGTAATTTATCAGAAATATTTTTTCTTGGCATTTGGGTTTATTTACCCGACAGATTTTGCAGCAGGTATTGTTTTTTTGGTAACGGCGTGGGTTGTACTCAGACAGGCGAGATGCACTTGGGTAGAAATTGGACTGATGATAATCAGTGTGGTTCTGTTTGAAAAGTATTGTGATGTACGAAATAGTGAAGCGGTAATGGTACTTTTGATTTTAGGTGTTGTTTATTTGAAAATCAGAAATAAACCTATATTATTCACGGCTGTGCCGTGAATAATATGGGTTTAATTAAAAGTTGAAATAAAATAAATAAAATGCTATTATAAAAAAGCATCAAAGAATTTTACATAATATCCTGGATTATTAAAAATGATTTATTTAAATAATCTGGGATATATGTTTGTATTTGTACAATTGGAAAGATACGGGAGAAGAACGTGAAAAAGAAATATATTACGAGAATTATAATTTTTACGTTGATAGGGACAATGTTGTTTACGATTAGTAATTTTTTCTATCAACCAGTTTGGAAAAGTTGGAATAATTATGATACAACACGTGGATTTTATAAGGAACCAGGTAATACAATAGAAACAGTATTTGTTGGGGCGAGCACGATAGTAAATGGAATTATTCCGACGGAATTATATAGAGATTATGGTATTTGTGCATATAATTTAGGAACAGAAGAACAACCAATGCTGGCATCATATTATTGGATGTTAGAAGCTGAAAGATTACATAAGAAAACTTTAAAAACAGTTGTGTTGGATGTATCAATGATGAGACGCACGCCAATAGCGTCAGCTTATCAGAAAGCATTGGATGGAATGCAATTTTCAACAATAAAGGTACAAGCAGTTAATGATTATTCGGATAAGAAAGAGAATGCATTGACTTATTTATTCCCTGTTCTGGAATATCATAACAGATGGGATTCGCTTAATATAACAGATTTTCAGAAAAAAGGTTATGAAGTTCAATTAAGTACAAGAGGATATAATTTTGATGAGGGAAGTGTAATAGATAATTGCGGAGCTGATCAGATCGCTTTATCAGATTATTATGTAGACGAAAATGTAGAAGAATCGGCATTAGATAAAGAGGCTTTATATTATTTGAAGAAGATGATTAAGTATTGTGATGATAATGAGTTAAAGCTTGTTTTGATAAAGACACCTGCAATTGGAGCATGGAGTATGTCAGATCACAATGCGATAGAAAAAATTGCAGAACAGAACCAGTTGAATTTTATGGATTTTAATTATGAACCATATATAGATGAAATGCAATATAATGAGGCGACAGATAATAAAGACTGGACACATTTAAATTATTATGGTGCAAGAAAGCTTACAAATTGGCTCGGACAATATTTATTAGAGGAATGCGAAAACACGGATAATAGAAATAGTGCCAAGTATCGTTATATGCAGACAGAACTGAAAAATTATGAGGCTTATATATCCGAAGTCTTAGAATTGAAAGAAAGTACAGATGTGACAACGTATCTTCAGAGTGCGTTGAAAGATGCTGACAATGTAATTTTTCTTACAGTAAAAGACGAAGCAGCAATGGCATTGGAAGAAACGCAGAGAGATTATTTGAAAAAAATTGGATTGAAAAAGTTGGCGACAATAGATTCACAAGATTCGTATATAGGAATTATTGATAGTGATGGAGTTACTTATGAAAAGATAGACCGGATGAAGAAGCATTCGGAGTTACAAACAGAAACTGATAACTCTATGGATGGATTGAATTTGCAAAAGATTAAAAAAATAAGAAAAGAAAATACAACGGAAGCTGAAAAGAATCTGACATATTATTATGATATTGATAACGAAACAAACGTAAAATTGAAAAGTGGCGGGTATATGCTGGGCAATATGTCATCTTGTATTATAAAAGGAGAAGAATATTCTAGAAATACGAGAGGAATCAACATTGTTGTTTATAATAAGAAAGCAGACAAAGTAATAAATAGTAGAACTTTTGATACGAATAGTTATTCGACAGAACTAGGATGGAATTTAGAAAAGTTATTGTCAGATGCAGAGAATGCAGGTACGCCGTATGAGGAATTACCAGAGATGTTACAACGCTTGTATCAATATAATGAAAGATGTTTGGAAAAGAAACAACCAGAAGAACAAGTGGAACCGGAAGAACAGACAGAATCAGAAGTGTTAACGGAGTGGGAAGAGGTAACATACTGGGATGATCAAACAGAATACTAAAGAAATGTAAAAGGGGAAAAAAGTGAGTTTTACAGATTATTTGTTTATGCCGTTATTTATAATAGTGGCTATATTATACTATATATTACCAAAAAGAATTCGCTGGATATTTTTGCTGGCAATAAGTATTGCGTTTTATTGTAGTTGGAACAGCGAAGTATTGCCATATATTTTAGTTGCTGTTTTGTTAGCATGGGTTACTGGAAATTTAATAGAAAACTTGTATCGAAAGATTACTATTCGAATAGAAAATGAACCAGAAATGCCTGCGGATGAAAAAAAGACATTACAAAGTAAGACAAAGAAAAAATGTAAATGGATTTTACTTGTCAATGTTAGTATCTTGGTAGGAATGCTTGTATTTAGTAAGGCAGGAAAACATATATTAGCACTACTTCATATGAAGGGTGCAGTATCCGTAGTGATGCCTTTGGGAATCTCTTATTATACAATGTCTTTGATAGGTTATATGGCAGATGTATATTGGAAAAAGGAAAAGGCAGAAAAAAATATTTTGAAGTTATTATTATTTGCTATCTATTTTCCGAAAATTTTGGAAGGACCAATTTCAAAACATAGATTGATTGCCAAACAGCTAAATGAAAGCACAAGTTTTGATTATAATACATTTTGTTTTGGGTTACAGAGAATGATATGGGGATATTTTAAGAAACTTGTCATTGCAGATAGATTAAATGTATTTATTACAGCGGTTCTTGCAAGTTATAAGCACACAAGTGGTGCAATTTTAACACTGACGTTTTTCTTTGGAGTATTTCAGCTGTATTGTGATTTTTCAGGATGTATGGATATTGTTATAGGTGCATCTGAAACACTTGGAATCAAACTGGAAGAGAACTTTAATCATCCTTTTTTCTCAGAATCTGCAGCAGAGTTTTGGAGAAGATGGCATATTAGTTTAGGCGTATGGTTTAAGGATTATGTTTATATGCCAATAGTTATATCACCGCGTTTAATTAAAATATCAGGTAAAGTCAGAAAGAAGTTTGGAAAACGAGCAGGAAAGTCGGTAATGACCGTTGTTCCACTTTTGATCGTATGGAGTCTGACTGGAATATGGCATGGAACTGGATGGAATTATGTTGTTTGGGGCTTGTATTGGGGAACTTTAATTAGTTGGTCGACTATTTTTGAAGCAGAATTAAAGAAAATAAATGAAAAACTGAAGATAGATGTGAGTAGGAAATATTACCACTGTTTTAGACGTATTCGGACATTTCTACTGTTTATGTTGAGCCGAGCAATCACAATGCCTACAAATTTAAAAATGTCAGCGGCGATTTTTAAAAGAGTAGTGACAAGATTTGCCATGTGGGAACTAGTTGATGGAACTGCTTACACATTTGGACTAGGAAAAAATGATTTCATTGTTTTGGGTGTGGCACTTTTGATTTTATATAGTGTAAGTAAAAAACAGGAAAATGGAGTATTTATACGAGAGGAAATTGCTGCTATGCCGCTTGTAGTACGGTGGGGGATTTATTTCGCAGCGGTTTTTTGTGTTTTGATTTTTGGTACTTATGGAATTGGTTATAATGCGAGTTCCTTTGTATATATGAATTATTAAAGACGATAGGAGAAAACGATTATGAATGAAACTATTTTAAAGCTTTTAACAGAAGAATTTCCAGAGGTTGATTTTACTGCTTCAGATACATTAGTCGATGATGGGATTCTTGATTCATTAACCATTACAGGGATTATTGCGACATTATCTATGGAATTCGGAATTACTATTCCATATGAAGAAATTATTGAAGAAAATTTTAATTCCATTGAAGGACTTGCCCGCATGGTAGAGCGTTTACAGGATTAAAGGGGAAACATATGGATACGTTAGTGAATCGATTAGCTGAATTGGCAGAATCACAGCCAGAGAAAATGGCAGTAGCATTCAAGAATGAACAGTTAAGCTATAAGCAATTATTTGCAAAAATTATTGTGATATCAGAAAAGTTAAATGAATTAGGAATAGATCGGGGAGATAGGGTATGCTTTAGTGCGGTTTCAAAACCGGAAATGGTAGCAGTCTATCTAGGAATTCAAATGTGCGGTGGGATCGCAGTGTTTTTGGATAAGAATAGCACAGCACAGAATATGGCAATGATTTACGAAGAGTCCCAAAGTAAAATAGTGCTTACAGATAAACCGATGAAAGAATATAAGGAAAAGTGTAATGTATATTCTTTGAAAAAAATATATTCAGATAGCGCAACGGAATTTTCTGGTGAAAAAGAAAACTATCAGATAAATCCGAATGAAGAAGATGTGGCTGAGTTATTGTTTACTACCGGTACTACAGGGAAACCGAAAGGAGTTATTCTTACTTATAAAGCAATATACCATATTTTAACCAATACTATAGAGGGAATTGGAATAAAAGAAGATGAGAAAGTACTTTTACCATTGCCGTTAAATCATTCATTTGCACTTCGAGTTTTGAGAGCTGTTTTGTATCGCGGGGCAACAGTAGTTTTACAGAATGGATTTACATTTGCGACAGAGGTTGAGAAGAATATAACAAATTATCAGTGTACAGCTCTTGCGGCAGTTCCTGCATCATACGAAATCATGAAGTCTCAAATGCAGGATAAATTTGTTCAGGTTTTGGGAAAATTACGATATATAGAATTCAGTGCGGGATCTTTGTCGATAAAACAGAGAAAAGAAATCACAAAGTTATTACCAGAAGTTCAAATTTTTAACACATGGGGAAGCTCAGAAACAGGAGGAGTTATTTTTTGTGATGTGAATAAAGCAGTCAAGTCCCCAAAAAAAGTTAGAATGCTTGGAAAGTGTCATTCATCCACAAATATTAAAATAATTGATTCTGAAGGAAACACGATTCAGAGTGACGAAAAACATCCTGGGAAAATGGCTCTTAAGGGAGACATGCAAATGAGTGGTTACTGGAGAATGCCAGAACTTACGGAAAAAACATTGATAGATGGATGGTTGTTAACAGGGGATTTAGTCTATCAGGACGAAGATGGTGATATTTTTATACTGGGTAGAGCAGATGATATTATCAATGTTGGCGGAGAGAAAGTGTCACCAATTGATGTGGAAAATGTTGTATGTCAATATGAGTATATTAAAGAGTGTGCATGTATAGGTGTAGAAGATCCAGAAGGAATTTTGGGAGAAGTTCCTGTTTTGTTTGTAACAGCAGAAAATGGTTATAATGAACAGGATCTTCAAAAATATTTGGCAAACCATATGGAAAGATATAAGATGCCGTATAAATATATTTTGTTGAATGAATTGCCAAGAAATAGAATGAAAAAGATTGATAGAAAAGCTTTATCTGAGATATGGGAAAAACAAGGTGATTTGGATCTTATGAATCCGGTTATGCAGGTCATTTTATCCAGACGCAGTATTCGTAAATTTACAGATCAACCTATTTCGACAGAAATTTTGGAAATGATTCTTAAATCTGCTTATCATGCACCAAGTGGACATAATCTACAATCATGGAAATTTACTGTCTTAACGAAAGAACAAGATATCCAAAAGTTAAAATCAGTAACGAAAGAAACTGCTAAAGCCAAAAAAGTTAATTTTTACGGATGGGAAAATCCGAAAGTTTTAATATTGATTTCAAATGATAACAGAAATCAATATGGATGCCAGGATGCCTCATGTGCAGCCGAGAATATAATGCTTGCAGCAAGCTCATATGGAATCGGATCTGTTTGGTTGAATCCACTTATGACACTTAGAGATGTATCGCCAGTTAAAGAATTATTAGACGAGTATAAAATACCAGAGAGACATACAGTATGGGCAGCAATTGCTTTAGGATATCCGGTAGCGGATGGCACAGCATTAGCGAAACGAGAAAATGTAATTTATTTTGCGTAGCAAAATATTAGTGAGAAACTCCGGTTTATGCCGGGGTTTCTTTTCGAATAATGAAATGTGTCTGGAGTTGTCTGTAAATTGATACAATGGGAAATACAATGAGAAATTCTATAAACAAGTAGACATTTCCCCATAAAAAGTGTAAGATAGAGTCTAAGAGTATTTATACTTACAATTAATATGGTTAGAAAGAGGAAAGTACATGAAGATGAAGTTTACGAAAAAAATAGCGACAATTCTTTTGTCTGTATGTCTGATCGTACCATGTTTTTCTGTGATGGCGCTAGCTGCAAATGGTGTGATATTCTTTTCTGATCTTGAGACAAGTGTCGGGGATGAATTTACGATCACAGGTACAGCAGTTGTCAGCGGAGATGTAATCGGAAACGCGACGATTCATATGACTTACGATCCTTCTTATATGCGATTTGAAGAGGGAGACGGAGTGAATGCAGACACGGATGGTAATCTGACATTTAGAGGTTCAGGTGACGGAAGCAGTGACCGGATTGAGTTTACAATGAAATTCCAGGCTCTCAAGGAAGGAAGTACAAGACTTGAACAGGGAGATGCGATGGTTACAGACAGCGCTGGATCAAGTGTGGCATGTGAAGAAGGATATGCGGATGTCGTGATCGGGGCAGGAGATCCGAGCAAGATTAAAGATGTTGCGAATGGAGCAAGTGTTACGATTGATGGTCAGGAGTATACCTTATCCGGTGATTTCTCAGACAGCATGATTCCAGCTGGATTTACAGCAGGAGAGATTACTTATAATGATTCGACGTATAAAGGTGCTGTGCAGGAAAAGACAGGACTTCAGATGGCTTACCTGGTAAACGGTGATGGAAAAGGCGATTTCTGGATGTATGATTCATCTGACAGCAGCTTCTCACCGGCAGAACAGGTTGTGATTTCAGATACTTATTCTATCGTAATTTTTGATGCAGGCAGTAAAGTGTCTATGCCATCAAAGTATTCAAAAGGAAATCTGGAGATCAACGGCAAGACTTTTGAAATCTGGGATGAACCGGACCGCGATGGTTTCTATGTATTATATGCAGTAAATAATGACGGTGAAGAATCCCTCTATTTATATGACTCTGTAGAGCATACTTATCAGAGAATGGAGACTCCGAAGTCTGCGACTACACCGGATAAGAAGAGTGCAAGCAAGTTTGACGCAATTTTAGAAAAGATTTCCGATCATCTGATCTGGTTTGTAGCAGCGGCAGCAGTTATCGTTATTCTTCTGGTAATCTTCCTTCTTGTTTCCGTTGTGAAGTTACATAACCGCAACAGAGAGTTGGATGATCTGTATGATGAATATGAACTGGACGATGAGCCGCAACGTAATCCGGTAAAACCGATCCAGCCTGTTAAGGCAGAAAAGAAATCACAGTTCAAAAAGAGACAGGATGATGATTTCGAAGATGATTATGACGACTTCGATGATGATTTCGATGATGATGATTATTATGATGATGACTTCGATGATGATTATGATGACGAAGGAATAAGTGATGATACTCGCAGCGTTGATGAGTTTGATGACTATTTTGATGATGACGACGTTGATTCGTTCGATGATTATAATATCAAGAAAGAAAAGCGTAAAAAAGGTGATACTTTCGAAATGGATTTTATTGACCTGGATTAAAGAGAAAGGCGGGGATGACGATTGTTATTCCCGCTTATTCTTTACAAAAAGTCCCATATTTGCTACAATGTAACGAAAAGAGTAAAATTTATTTTCGCAAAAAAGACTGGAGGATATAGATAAATGTGTGGAATCGTAGGATATGTTGGATCGCAGCAGGCGGCTCCGATCTTACTGGATGGACTGTCAAAGCTGGAGTATCGTGGATATGATTCAGCAGGGCTTGCTGTCCGTAATGGAACCGAAGAAACGGAAGTCATCAAGGCAAAAGGCCGTTTGAAAGTATTAGCTGAGAAGACCAACAACGGTACAGCAGTTCCGGGAACCTGTGGAATCGGTCACACCAGATGGGCAACACACGGGGAACCGTCAGAGAACAATGCGCATCCGCATATGAGTGACGATGGCAATGTAGTTGCTGTACACAACGGTATTATTGAAAACTATCAGGAGTTAAAGAACAAGCTGCTCCGCAAAGGATATACATTCTACTCTGAGACGGATACAGAGGTTGCTGTTAAGCTGATCGATTATTATTATAAAAAGTATGAAGGAACACCGGTAGATGCGATCAACCATTCTCTGGTCCGTATTCGTGGATCTTATGCGCTTGCTGTGATGTTCAAGGATTATCCGGAAGAAATTTATGTGGCAAGAAAAGACAGTCCGATGATTCTTGGCGTAGGAGATGGAGAGAGTTTTATTGCATCAGATGTGCCGGCTATTTTGAAATATACAAGAAATGTATACTATATTGGCAACCTGGAGATGGCAAAGGTTAGCAAAGAGGAAATTACCTTCTACAATCTGGACGGAGAAGAAATCCAGAAAAAAATGAAAACTGTTGACTGGGATGCAGAAGCAGCTGAAAAAGCTGGTTTTGAGCATTTTATGATGAAAGAGATCCATGAGCAGCCAAGAGCGGTTAAGGATACTCTGAATTCTGTATTAAAAGACGGAAAGTTTGATCTGACAGATATCGGATTAGCGGAAGAGGATATCCGGAGAACAAGCCAGATTTACATTGTAGCATGTGGTTCTGCTTACCATGTAGGTATGGTGGCACAGTATGTGATCGAGGATCTGGTGAAGATTCCTGTTCGTGTGGAGCTGGCTTCTGAATTCCGTTACCGTAAGCCAATTCTGGATCCAAATGGTTTGGTGATCATTATCAGCCAGTCAGGAGAGACCGCAGACAGTCTTGCAGCGCTCCGTGAGACAAAAGCGCAGGGAATCCGTACACTTGGAATTGTCAATGTAGTCGGATCTTCTATTGCAAGAGAAGCGGATAAGGTATTCTATACTCTTGCAGGACCGGAGATCTCTGTGGCAACAACGAAAGCGTACAGTACACAGCTGATGGCTTCTTACATCCTTGCAATTCAGTTTGCCAAAGTAAAAAATACAATCACTGAAGAGCAGTATGAAAATTATATTGCCGAATTACAGGCAATCCCGGAGAAGATCGAAAAGATTATTGAAGATAAAGAAAGAATCCAGTGGTTTGCAGCAAAGCAGGCAAACGCAAAGGACGCATTCTTTGTCGGACGTGGAATTGATTATGCAATCTGTATGGAAGGCAGCCTGAAGATGAAAGAGATCAGTTACGTTCATTCAGAGGCATATGCAGCGGGAGAACTCAAGCACGGAACCATTTCTCTGATAGAGGATGGAACGCTTGTGATCGGCGTGCTGACACAGCCGGAATTATATGAAAAGACGATCAGCAACATGGTAGAATGTAAGAGCCGTGGAGCATATCTGATGGGACTTACAACTTATGGCAATTACAGTATCGAAGATACCGCTGATTTTGTAGTTTACATTCCGAAGACAGATGAGCATTTTGAGGCATCTCTTGCAGTGATCCCGTTGCAGTTAATGGGATATTATGTATCCGTTGCAAAAGGACTGGATGTAGATAAGCCGCGTAATCTGGCGAAATCTGTAACGGTTGAATAAAGAGATGCAGGAAGTTCCAGCGGAATTTCCTGTTGAATAAACGAGATGAACGACATAAAAATGTGCCGTTCATCTTTTTTTTCATATTTTATCACACTTTCATCACAATTATGGGCTAAACTCTTAACTATAGAAAAGGAAAAGAAAGGAGTCTTGAATGATGGACAATCAGTACAATTATTACAGACCAGATTCAGATGAAAATAGAGGAGCAGGCAATCAGCAGGGATTCGGAGCAGGACCACAGAAGGATCCGAAGACTTCAAAGCCGAAAAAAGGTTACATGAAAAAAGTAGCACTTGTTGTAGGAGCAGCCGTATTATTTGGGGCAGTCGGCGGTGTGACGATGCAGGGAACCAGTTATCTGACTGGTAAGCTGCTTGGAAAGAATACAAAGAGTACCGTAGGCACAACAAAGACTGTATCGAACGCAAAGCTTACAACATCTACCAGTACAGTGACATCTGATGTATCAGATATCGTTGAAAATACACTTCCATCAATTGTTTCTATTACCAATATGAGCGTACAGGAAGTACAGAATTTCTTCGGAGGAATCAGCCAGCAGGAGAGTGAAAGCGCCGGATCGGGTATCATCATCAGCCAGAATGATTCAGAACTCCTGGTTGTTACCAATAACCATGTTGTAGAAGGAAGCGATACACTTACTGTTACATTTAATGATGGTAATAGCGTGGAAGCGCAGATTAAAGGAACAGACTCCGCAAGGGATCTTGCAGTCGTAGCTGTTCCGCTTGATAAAATTTCAGACGATACAATGAATGCGATTAAGGTTGCAACACTTGGAGATTCAGATTCTCTGAAGGTTGGAGAACCTGCTATTGCAATCGGTAATGCACTTGGTTATGGACAGTCTGTTACAACTGGTATCGTCAGTGCAACCGGACGAACAATTGATGGATTTGACGGAGAATACATCCAGACAGATGCAGCAATCAACCCTGGTAACAGTGGTGGAGCTCTTCTGAATGCAAATGGTGAGGTAATCGGTATCAACTCTGCAAAGATCAACAGCTCGGCAGTAGAGGGTATGGGATTTGCGATTCCGATCTCAGATGCAAGTGATGTTATCCAGAATCTGATGAATAAAGAGACAAGAAGCAAGGTTTCAGATGAAGAAAGAGGATATCTTGGAATCAAGGGATACGATGTATCTGAAGAAGGTGCACAGATGTACAATATGCCAACCGGTGTTTATGTCAAAGAAGTTATGAGTGGTGGCGGAGCTGAGAAAGCCGGCCTTACAAAAGGATCGATCATTACTGGTTTTGAGGGAAGTTCCATCAGTGGTATGAGCTCTCTTCAGGAACAGCTTCAGTATTATAAAGCCGGAGAAGAGGTAACGCTTACCGTACAGATCCCGGATAAGAATGGTGAATATACAGAGAAAGATATCAAGGTTACACTTGGTAAAAATTCATAAAATGATGTGAACACGCCGTTTTATGGGAGTATGAGGTGTTCGAGGATTGCGGGAATTGCATAGCAATGGAGCAATCCGGTTACATCATAAAATACTAAAGAAAGATGCCGTCAGATCAGAAATGGTCTGGCGGCATTATTGATGTTACGACCTGTTTGAAACGGAAACGGGCATCAGATTATACCGGATGCAAAAGTCAGAACCCTTTTTAAAAAATTACCATACAATAATATTGCAGATATAAGAAAGGGGAGCCAAAACAATGCAAAATTGCAGAAATAATAATCCATATATGAGACGTGCAAATTGTGGATGTGGCAATAATAACAATAGCTGTAATAGTAATTCATGTATGGCGAACAATGATGGAAGAAATCTATCGATGTCAGCACCTGTTTACCGAGAACGATCTGGATGCAGCGACCGGGACGATGCGTTGGATGGAATGTCGATCGCAATGGCTTATGTGCCATGGCAGAGTTGGAGACACATTTACGAAGCCGGAAAAGGATTCCACAGAGGAACCATATTCGAAGAGCTTGATCTTCCGTTTAAGGGGAAAGGAGGATGTAACGCATGAATGAAATGCCAAATTCCAAACCATGCAGAAAAGATCTCCTGATGCAGATTGGTCATGCGAGCTTTGCGGTAGATGATGTGAAGCTTTATCTGGACACTCATCCTCGTGATCAGGAAGCGCTTGACTTTTTTTATGAATATAATAAAAAAAGGAACCAGTTGTTGAAAGAATATGCAAAATATTATGGACCACTCACAGTAGATACCGCTGTTCCTTCCTGCTCAGACAGATGGAACTGGATTCAGGAACCATGGCCATGGCAGGAAGGAGGGTGTTAGTTTATGTGGAATTATGAAAAACGTTTACAATATCCCGTAAAAATTACCCAGACCAATCCGAAGATGGCCCAGGTAATCATCAGTCAGTTCGGTGGACCGGATGGAGAATTAGCTGCGTCCATGCGTTATTTATCACAGAGGTACACCATGCCGTACAAAGAAGTGACAGGAATTTTAACCGATATTGGCACAGAGGAACTTGCCCACATGGAAATGATATGTGCCATTGTTTACCAGCTTACCAAGGATTTATCTCCGGAGGAAATTAAGGCTTCTGGTTTTGATAAATATTATGTGGACCACACACTTGCACTTTGGCCGCAGGCAGCCAGTGGAACACCGTGGACAGCAACTTATTTTCAGTCCAAGGGTGACCCAATTACAGATTTACATGAAGATATGGCCGCAGAACAGAAAGCCAGGACGACGTATGACAACATTTTAAGGCTTGTAAAAGACCCGGAAGTATGTGATCCGATTCGTTTTTTAAGAAAGCGGGAAATTGTACATTACCAAAGATTTGGAGAAAGTTTAAGGATCGTTCAGGATAATCTGAACAGTAAGAACTTTTATGCAATCAATCCGGAGTTTGATACGGATTCAAATAGTAGTTGTGGCAATTAAAACAGCGCGTATGGAAAAACGTCCCCAATTATGAAAATCCGGTTTGATAAAAAAGGTGCAACCTCATAGGCTGCACCTTTTTTAAATGCCAGCCTACTAACGTTATTCTGTATATACCATGCTGATATACGATAATGCATAAGTTCTACCAGTATCTAATAATTAACGAGAGGAATGATCCTGGATATAATCAGCCAGCATCGAAATAAATTCGGATGCGGTCGGTTTGTCAAATACAGGATAACCAAGCAGCGGGCTTAAAATTTTATTGGAATTCTGATTCCAATAACTGTTGATCATTGTACGGATGGCGGCTTCAACACACATGTTGGAAACGCCATACTGCTCACCGACAACGCGGTAAAGATTAGAGGTTACATTCTTTAGGTAAAATTCCTGATCTTTGAGAACGAGGGCGACTGCTGAAGCAAGATAGTTATAACCAGAGTACGTGGAACGAAGACCAGCTTTTCTTAATACATGCCTGACATCATACATAAGAACCTCCTTCCAATATTCATACCGACTATCTAACTATAGAATAAAGGAATTCTATAGATATGTAAATAATTTTGTCCATAACGATATATTTCGTGAGATTTCGATATATTGTGTGAAGTGGATAATGGAAAAATCTGCTTTTTTTTGCTATAATCCTTAATTGGATAGAACAGACAGAATCAATTTCAGGAGTGAAATTTATGAAGATACAATATCAGAAAATAGAAAACGGACTTGAAATTCTCAGGATCTGGCAGGATTCAGGAATCATAAAAGTACCGGAGCAGATAGAGGGAATCCCTGTCATCCGCATTGCTCCATATACATTTTCACTGCATAAAGATGAAGAAGAGAAAAATGCATCTGTTTATCAGACAGAGACAGATGAAGAGAATGATCGTTTTGCGCAGCCGGAAGAACTCTGCTGTGGTGGAATGGTAAGGGAAATCCATCTTCCGTCTACCGTACAGTCAATTGGAAATTATGCGTTTTATGGATGTATGAATCTGAAACTTTTCCATGGGACAGATGCAATTGTGCGGATGGGGAGCGGGGTATTTACCGGATGCCGTCTGGAGAAGGTGGAGATTGATTTTATGGATGGAAATAAGTCCTGTCTTAAGGAAATTCTGACGGAGATCCGGTATCAGATCATTGCAACACTGCGTTATCAGGGAACGGAGACGAAGATCCTGTTTCCGGAATATTACGCAGATGCGGTGGAAAATACGCCGGCGCGGATCGTGGAGACGCATTATTATGGTTCCGGTGGAGAGTACAGGGAGTGCTTTTACCGGCGGGAACTGGATTATGGAAAATACGACCGGCTGTTTGCACTTTCTGAAGCAAGAGATTCGGAAGAGGCAATTTTCAGTGTGGCTCTGACGCGTCTGCGATATCCGTGGAAGCTGGAAGATGCGGCAAAGCTGCGCTATGAAAATTATGTAAAGGCGCATATGGAAGGAATTGGAGAAAGCTGTATCCATGCGGTGAAAGAAAGATGCGAAATCGCCGCCGGAGATCCGCAGGAGGTTCTGCTTTTTTGCTGCAGAGAGCATTATTTTGATGAACAAGCGTTGGGAAAAACGATTACTTATGCGGCAGATGCAGGACAGACCGAGATTTCAGCTATTTTGATGGACGAACGTTACCGTAGTTTTCCAAAAAAGAAGAAAAAGTTTGTATTGTAAAAGAAGGTGGAAAGATTGGAAGAAATGTCATTAGAACAGGGTCTGGAAGAAATCGGACATAAAATACTGGTTCTGACGAGGAACGAACTGTATATGAAGATGAGATTTATGGATGTGGCGCTTTCGGCGTTTTATTATGTACAGGATTTTTCGGTAGACCTTCTTGCTACAGACGGAGAGACAATGTATTTTAACGGGCAGATGCTGGGAGGTGAGTACAGGCAGAACCGGATCGAGGTAAACCGAGCCTATCTACATCTGGTTCTGCACTGCATTTTCCGACATGTATTTCGCAGAAATGGACGGGAAGAGTTTGTATGGAACCTGGCGGCGGATATTGCGGTAGAATCTGTGATTGACGACTGGAACCTCCAGAATATACGAAAAAGCCAGTCCTGGATCAGACAGAGAACCTACCGGGATCTGAAAGAGGAAATCAAGGTATTTACAGCGGAAAAAATTTATGGAGTACTGGTAAGATGGAAGCTTTCGGACAGAGAGATGGAGCGCATGGCCCGGGAATTTACCGTGGATGATCACAAGTACTGGGTAAAAGATGAAGATGATGAAAAACAAAGCGAAATGAACCAGAGGTGGCAGGATATCAGCGAGAAAATGCAGACCGATATGGAAACTTTTTCGAAAGAAGCAGCATCAAATACCGGGCATTTTCTGGATCAGGTCCGGGTAGAGAACCGACAGCGATATGACTATCGCAGCTTTTTGCATAAATTTGCTGTACTGAAGGAAGAGGTTACCGTGGATGATGACAGCTTTGATTATGTATTTTACAGTTATGGACTGCGCCTTTATGGAAATATGCCTCTGATCGAGCCACAGGAATGGAAAGAAGTGAAAAAAGTGGAGGATTTTGCAATCGTGATCGATACTTCCATGTCCTGTTCAGGAGATCTGGTAAAAAAATTCCTGGAGGAGACCTATGGCATTTTAAGTGAAGCAGGGAGCTTTTTTCAGAGAGTCAATATCCACATTATACAATGTGATGACCAGGTGCAGTCGGACAGGAAGATTACCTGTAAAGAAGAATTACAGGAATATATGGAAAAGCTGGATCTTGCCGGGGAAGGTGGAACGGATTTCAGGCCGGCGTTTGCCTATATTGATGAGCTGATCGCGACGCACCGGTTCACTGAACTGAAGGGTGTGATTTATTTTACCGATGGACAGGGGATTTATCCGCAGAAAATGCCTCTGTACCAGACCGCGTTTGTATTTATGGACAACGGGGCAGAAGAACAGGAAGTTCCGCCGTGGGCGATGAAACTGGTTCTGGATGAAGAAGATTTGAGAGGAGTGAGAAATAGATGAATATTAAACGTGCAAAACAGGAAATCAAGGATGCGGTGCAGGCATACCTGATGAAGGATGAATATGGAGAATATCAGATTCCGGCAATCCATCAGAGACCGATCCTTCTGATGGGACCTCCGGGAATTGGAAAAACACAGATCATGGAGCAGATTTCAAGGGAATGTGAGATCGGACTGGTTGCGTATACGATCACGCACCATACCAGACAGAGTGCGATCGGGCTTCCGTTTATTCAGACAAAGATCTACGGTGGAAAAGAGTATTCGGTAACCGAGTATACGATGAGTGAGATCATTGCTGCTGTATATGAAAAGATAGAGCAGAGCGGCATGAAAGAGGGAATCCTGTTTATCGATGAGATCAACTGTGTTTCAGAGACGTTGGCGCCGACTATGCTGCAGTTTTTACAGTGCAAGATGTTTGGTAATCAGAGTGTGCCGGAGGGATGGATCATTGTGGCGGCAGGGAATCCGCCGGAATATAATAAGTCGGTGCGGGAATTTGATGTGGTGACACTGGACCGGATCAAGCGGATCGATGTGGAAGCTGATTTTGATGTCTGGAAGGAATATGCGTATCAGGTTGGAATCCATTCTGCAGTGCTTTCTTATCTGGAGCTTCGAAAAGAGAATTTCTATCGTATGGAAAATACAGTAGATGGAAAAATGTTTGTCACAGCCAGAGGATGGGAAGACCTGTCAAGGTTGATCCAGGTTTATGAAAAGCTTGGTAAAGAGGTGGATCGTGAGGTTGTGCATCAGTACCTCCAGCATTGGAAGACAGCGAAGGATTTTGCAAATTATCTGGAGCTTTACCGAAAGTATCAGAAGGAGTATGGACTGGAGCGGATCCTTGCAGGATATTATGAAAAAGATACCTTAGAACGTTTGAAATTTGCGTCGTTTGATGAGCGGCTGAGTGTGGTAAATCTCCTGGTCGGAAAGATGGCAGAACTTTTTAAAGAAGAATATGAGATGGAAAAATTTGTGGAGGGACTGTTTGCTCAGCTGTGTGCTTATAAAGAGGAATTGCAAAAGGAAGGTGCAGTTCCGGGAGAGGTCCTTGCTGCGAAAATTCAGTCTCTTAGGCGGGAAGTTGAACAGAAGAAGGCCGCCGGACAGCTTACAAAGGCGGAAATGCACCGTATGGAGCGTATTTTATGCAAATTGGAAGAATACCAGAAAGCTCCGGAATTTGAGTCTGTAAAGGCCACATTTGACAGCGAAGAAGAGCAGAGAGAGCAAATGGCAGATAAGACACTGGAAACGCTGAATCACTGCTTTGAATTCCTGGAATCTGCTTTCGGCGAGAGCCAGGAAATGGCAGTATTTGTCACGGAACTCAACAGTAATGTGTACAGCATTGCGTTCCTGCGGGAAAATGACTGTGCGATGTATTACAAATACAACAAAGGTTTACTTTTAGATGAACGCCGTGAAGAAATCCTGGAACAGATGGATGCCGTGGAAAATGTAGTGGAAAGAGGACTGGTTGAAGATTAAAGAGCAAGAACTGACAGAATAAGAACGACTATGCCTGTGGTATCATATAATGATAGAAAGCAGAAGAAATGGGAATGAAATTCATGCCAGATCTGCAATTTTGTAAGGAACTTCCCGAAATAAAACCAGGGAAGTATCGCCTGAAATATGATCTCACTTTGCGCGCATCTCCCGGTCTTGGAACTGCGTTGTGCCGGGGAAACTATCACTGGGAGAGCTGCCTGAAAGCGGAAAGTAAGGTGTATATCTGCCAAATCAGATATTTGAGCAGATCTGTATGGGGATTGATAGAGAATACAGGGTGGATATGCCTTTATATGAATCATAAATGGCTGATAACTACTATAGCATAATTATAAAAATGACATTTTATGCCTGACGAGTCTGTTGGAGTGAAACTTACATTTCATGTAGACCCTCGCCAAAAGCGGAACCTTTTAAGCGTTGGCTTGTTCAGAAAAAGGACGCTGATAATTTCATATCAACGTCCTTTAAATATGTCAGTATTGGAATATACAATTATTTATTGTTTACCTCAAGATTCTTCATCGCACGAACCTTCAGCGGAAGTCCGAACAGAGTGATGAATCCGCTTGCATCATGATGATCGTACATATCACCAGTTGTGAAGCTTGCCAGAGATTCATTGTAAAGTGAGTATGGAGAAGTAGTTCCGGCTTTAATGATATTTCCTTTGTAAAGTCTGAATTTAACTTCACCTGTAACATATTTCTGGGTAGATTTTACGAAAGCACGAAGAGCTTCACAAAGTGGTGTGAACCATTTTCCTTCGTATACAACCTGAGCGAGTTTGTTGCCAAGATCTTTCTTAACTTCCATGGTAGCACGGTCGATAACCAGTTCTTCAAGCTGTTTGTGAGCTTCCATCAGGATTGTTCCACCAGGAGTTTCATAAACACCACGGGATTTCATACCAACAACACGGTTCTCAACGATATCAACGATACCGATACCATGCTTGCCGCCAAGTTCGTTGAGTTTGCGGATGATATCAGAAACCTTCATGGCTTCGCCGTTGATTGTCTTCGGAACACCTTCTTCAAATGTCATGGTTACATATTCATCTTCATCCGGTGCATTTTCCGGTGTATTTCCAAGAACAAGAAGATCAGCGTAATTTGGTTCGCAGGATGGATCTTCAAGTTCCAGTCCTTCGTGGCTGATGTGCCATAAGTTACGGTCACGGCTATAGCTGTGGCTTGCGTCAAACGGAAGATCGATTCCGTGAGCTTTACAGTAAGCGATCTCATCGTCACGTGACTGAAGTGTCCACAGATCTGTCATTCTCCAAGGAGCGATGATCTTAAGATCCGGGGCAAGAGCCATGATAGAAAGCTCGAAGCGGATCTGGTCATTTCCTTTTCCGGTAGCACCGTGGCAGATAGCAGTAGCACCTTCTTTTCTTGCTACTTCAACAAGTCTCTTGGAGATTGCCGGACGAGCCATAGAAGTTCCGAGAAGGTATGCATTTTCGTAAACAGCATTTGCCTGTACACATGGCATAATATAGTTGTCACAGAAATCATCAGTGATATCTTCGATGTATAATTTAGAAGCACCTGCGAGTTTTGCTCTTTCGTCAAGACCATCCAGCTCTTCGCCCTGTCCGCAGTCGATACAGCAGCAGATTACTTCATAATCAAATGTCTCCTTTAACCAAGGAATCAGTGTGGTAGTATCAAGACCACCAGAATATGCAAGAACTACTTTTTCTTTCATTGTATATAAACCTCCTAAAAATTTTCTTTTGTATTCAATTCACAACCCACTATACACCATTTTTTATATTTATGCAATAATAAAATGAAAAAACTTTTAAAAATGTTATTTTTATGCAAATAAAAGTAAAAATATACATAAAATATGCATAATTATGTATAAAAAAGGAAAGAGAGTAATAAGAAAAAAGAAGGATAGAAGAAGATTAAACAGAAAATATAAAGATAAATCAGGAAAATACTTGACATTTGCACAAAAATCCGTAAAATATAACAAAAAGTAACAAGGTAACACGCTAAAGGAAGAAAGGGACCGGCGAGATGAGTGATATGCATAAAATGAATAAGAATAACATATTTGATTTCGTTCTGACATTGCCGGCAGAAGGCAGTGTATTTTTCATTCCTACATTCCCGCATCGACCGTGTCCTTCAAGGGCACAGAACAGAAAATTCAATATTGCAGATCAGGGAATGCGTGTATCCAATATATACAGCTCAAAATGTTCATTTCGGATGGAATGAAAAAGTGATAGGTTTTGTTCAGTCATTGAAGTATTATGATTCGATAGTGAAAAAAGAAGCAGAAAAAGGTATCGCCGCATACTCTTTTTCTGCTTCTTTTATTTATACCTACTAAGAATATGAATTGAAAAGAGGAAAAACGAAATGGAATTAAGAGCCACCCTAAAGGAAAAGAAACGAATCGTCATCAAAGTGGGAACCTCCACTGTCACCTATGCAAAAACCGGTAACATCAATCTGGAAAAACTGGAGAAATTTGTCCGTGTACTGATCAATCTCAGAAACCGCGGAAAAGAGATAATCGTAGTATCTTCCGGTGCAGTCGGTATCGGAAAAAATGTCCTTGGAATCAGT
>OLOO01000218.1_pt1 | contig 61570 bp, 74 predicted proteins | sample 1672621 | NCBI WGS metagenome assembly OLOO01 (sample SAMEA3136706, study PRJEB25190) | human gut metagenome | biome: human gut; feature: human-associated habitat; material: faeces | place: Austria | collected 2013 | reverse complement strand
CCAAGGGGAGAGGCCTTGGCAAAGAGATGAAGTTTGCGTGGACTGCCAAGGGCTCCCACTTTGAGGAAAGACTTCCCCCGCGCCGGGGGAAGATGGCGCATAAGCGACAAAAGGGGGAATCTGGCAACGCCGTCAGGCGTTGACTGAGAGGGTGAGCACGCTGAACGGAAGCCATCATAAGCAAATATACAACAAGAAAAGGAACACATTATGGAAAAGTACGACCTGATCATTGTGGGCGCAGGCCCTGCCGGCATCTTTACCGCTGTGGAGCTGCTGCGCCACGGCAGCAAAAAGAAGATGCTGCTGGTGGAAAAGGGCAAGCCCGTGGAAAAGCGCCACTGCCCCAAAGCCGAAGTGGGCCACTGCGTCAACTGCCGCCCCACCTGCGCCATCACCACCGGCTTTTCCGGTGCGGGCGCCTTCTCGGACGGCAAGCTGAGCCTTTCCTATGAGGTGGGCGGCGACCTGCCCACCCTCATCGGGGAGGAGTTTGCCCAGGAGCTGATCGACTACACCGATAAGATCTATCTGGAGTTCGGCGCAGATCCCCATGTGGAGGGCATCTACACCGGCGAGGATATCAAGGAGATCCGCAAAAACGCCATCCATGCCGGCCTGAAGCTGGTGGACTGCCCCATCCGTCATCTGGGCACCGAGAAGGCACAGGAGCTGTATCTGGCCATCCAGAATTATCTGGCCGACAACGGTGTGGAAATGCGCTTCAACACCGAGTGTGAGAACATCATTCTGGAAGAGGACGGCTGCAAGGGTGTGCTGCTGAAGGATGGCGATGACCTGCTGCCCGTGTATGCGGACGAGGTGGTCATCGGCACCGGTCGGCGCGGCGCAGACTGGCTGGAAAAGCTCTGCGCCGAGCACCACATTGCCCATAAGCCCGGCACCGTGGACATCGGTGTGCGCGTGGAGTGCCGCAACGAGGTCATGGAAAAGGTGAACAAGGTGCTGTATGAGTCCAAGCTCATCGGCTACCCCAAGCCCTGGAAGAACAAGGTGCGCACCTTCTGCCAGAACCCCGGCGGCTTTGTGGCACAGGAAAACTACGACAATGACCTGGCGGTGGTCAACGGCCATAGCTTCAAGGAAAAGAAGAGCCCGAACACCAACCTTGCCATTCTGGTGTCTCACAACTTCACCGAACCCTTCAACCAGCCCATCGCCTATGCTCAGAAGGTGGGCGAGCTGACCAACATGCTGGGTGCAGGCCACATCATGGTGCAGCGCTACGGCGACATTCTGGACGGCAAGCGCACCTGGCAGAAGGAGCTGGCCCAGTCCAACGTCAAGCCCACCCTGAAGGATGCTGTGGCCGGTGATATCACCGCTGCCATGCCCTACCGTGCCATGACCAACATCATCGAGTTCATCAAGATGCTGGATATGGTGGTGCCCGGCTTTGCCGCCAACGAGACGTTGCTGTACAGCCCGGAACTGAAGTTCTACTCCAACAAGGTCAAGATGGACGAGAACCTCGACACCAACATCAAGGGCCTGCACTGCCTGGGCGACTCCTCCGGCTGGACCCGCGGCCTGATGATGGCGTCCGTCATGGGCGTGCTCATGGGCCGGAAGCTGGCTGAAAAAGAAGGCTGCTGAGCGGTATTCCGGAACATATAACAGAAAGCTCCCCGCCGGGAACCCGGCGGGGAACTTTCTTGTTCCTTCGGAACAGGAGGAATATGGTGAATGAAGTGGGGGATTTTGAGCTTACAGTGCTTTCAGTTCGGCGGCGATGGTCAGGCACAGCTCTTCGGACTGGACGATGGTGCCCAGCATATCCAAAAAGCCGTGGTCACAGCCGCAGTACCGGATGGAGCGTACCGGTACACCAAGGCTTGCCAGCCGCTTGGCGGCGTAGTCGCTGCCGACACGCAGGTAGTCGTACTCAGCGGCCACGATGACCGTTTCCGGGAACTTCTTCAGCTGCTCATCGGTGGCAAAGACGGCCGACACCAGCGGGTCGTGTGAAGTGGTATGGCCCTGCAGATACAGGCTGTTGCTGCTGTCAGGATCCTTATCCACGCTGCTCTTGATGCGGTCGATGCGGCTGTAGGCCAGTTTCTTGTCCTCGTCAGCCACCTCGTAAGCATCGTAACTCCAGGTGTAGGCGGTCTGCTCATGGTAATCGGAACCGTCCCACGAAGGATAGATGCCCATGATCTTGCGGATGATGCCCTTTTCGTCCTGCAGCACGCAGGCGTTAGTCAGGCTGCCGCCGGCGCTGTCACCGGCGACCATCAGCTTGGCAGGGTCGGCACCCAGTTCAGCGGCGTGTGCGTGCACCCACTGTACGGCGCCCCATGCATCTTCCACCGGAGCGGGGAAGGGGTTCTCGGGGGCCAGACGGTACTCCGGGAACACCACCACGGCACCGGACTGCTCGGCAATGTACTGCATCTGCTTGCCGAACAGGTGAATGTCACCGGCCGTGAATCCACCGCCGTGCAGGTACACCAGCACCGGTGCGTTGGGCTGGATGTTGGCAGCACGGTAGATGTAGATATCAATCTTGTGCCCGCCGATGGGGATCAGCTGTTCGGTGCAGTCCACAGGCGTTTCGATCAGGTCATAGGTCACCTTGTCCGGGCGGTAGCGCTCGCTGGAAAGGGTCCAGCCTGCCTTGGCGCGGTTGGCAAACATGGTGCGCTTTTTGATGATGATCTCCCGCAGGCGGGGATCCAGATGGGCAGGCTCCGCATCCGGCACCGGTTTGAACAGTACGGGGATCCCGTCCACCTCTTTGGTGAACTGGTTCTCATGGATCTTGGCGACAAGGGCCTTATCGTATAAACGCATGAAGCATCGTCCTTTCTGAAAAGCGGGAAGCAGTAAACTTATTCCGCGGCATCCTGTGCGGCAACGGCAGTTTCCTCGTAGCAGGAATCATCGAAGCCGATCAGGTTGACGGTGATGAAGCTCATGATGAGCATAAAGCCGACCAGCAGCAGAGCATTGCGGAAGTTTGCATAGTCCAGGTTGGGTCCGAGGTACAGCAGGATGTTGGTCAGGGAGTAGCCGCCGAAGGCGTAGCACTTCAGGTGCAGCAGACCGGCCAGCACAGCGGTGGACAGAGCGGTGATCAGGTATGCGTAGTAGGGGCGAACCATCTTGTAGCAGATGCCGTAGGTGGTAGGCTCGGAGATACCGCCCAGCAGAGCGGACAGGCAGCAGGAGAATGCGGTCTGGCGCAGCAGGGACTTCTTGGTGCGCAGCATCACAGCCAGAGAGATGAAGCCCGGGGTGATGGTGCAGCAGAAGAACCAGATGTTGATCAGGTCATCGTAACCAACAGCGGCGAGGCTGGCGGTCGCAATGGGGATCAGGGCCAGATGGAAGCCCGGAGCGATCAGGCCGATGGTGGTGCTCAGCAGCACGATGACCGGCACGCCAGCCCACGGAGCCACGGAGCGGACAGCCTCAACAAAGGCGTAGATGTAGTTGGTCAGCAGGCCGCCCAGAGGGCCGGTGACGGTCAGGGTGATGACCGACATGAGCAGCAGCAGAGTAAAGGGCTTGACGAAGTGCCGTGCAGCTTCCGGGATGACCTTCTTGAGCCATTTATCCAGCAGGGACATGACGAACACGGAGAGGATGATTTGGATCACGGCGCCATTATAAGTGGTATGCAGGACCGGCAGGCCGAAGTAGTGGGTGAAGGAGCCGTCCGCACCAGCCACCCAGTCCGGGTACAGTAGGAAGCAGGCCAGAACCATGGCCAGAACCGGCTCGGTGCCGAACTTCTTGGCAGAGGTGTAAGCCACTAGGACCGGCATGAAGTAGAACACGGTCTGCGACAGATTATACAGGATGGAGTAGGTGGAGCTGGTGGAAGCATCCACGTGCAACACCAGCGTCATGATGGTCAGCACGGTGGCCAGCAGGCCGGATGCGATCAGTGCGGGAATGACCGGGCTCAGGCAGCCAGCCATCAGCAGCAGGAAGCTGGAGAAGATCTCGGAGGGGCGCTTTTTCCAGAAGGGAACGTCATCTGCCACAGCGCCGCCGCCGTTGCCGGTGATCTTTTCCACTTCCAGATACAGGTCCTCAATGATGGCACCCACAATGATCTGAAGTTCTGCCTTGGAAGAATCGATGCCGATGACACCGTGCAGTCTCTTCAGCCCATCCTTGTCCACCTTTTCCATGTCCACCGGGTTCACGCGCAGGCGTGTGGCGCAGTGGTTGATGCGGGCTACGTTCTCTTTGCCGCCCAGACATTTGACGATCTGTTCGGCAAGGGCCGGCATCTCAGCCTTGGTGATCTTTGCCATAAAATTTATCCTCCTTTTTGGGGTACATTCTTGCCGCTCATGCGGTGCGGCAGGTCTCATTGACTGCATTATAACATGATGATTTTGTTTCGTAAATATGATTTTGTAAGAAAGTTCCTTTCGCCGTAACGAAAATTTTATAGAATGTTTGTTCAATGTGTACGAATAAATGGAAATGATGCTGAACAAATTGCTTTTTGACATAAAAACTGCTACACTAGTTCCGAACAAAACGCAGGCAGCGGGCCTGAAAGGACAGGAGGATGATTATGGGCGAAACGCCGGGCAGTGTGGTCACGCTGCTTTGCTCCGGGATGCACTTTTTCAATGCGGAAAAGCGGATCGCGGATTGTGTGCTGGAAGATACGGCCGGTGTGGCGGCAATGACATCGGCCGAACTGGCACGTTGCAGCTCCACCTCGGAAGCCACTGTGACCCGTTTTTGCAAAAAACTGGGGTTTGAGAATTATCGTGCTTTCCAGTTGGCGCTGGCGCGGGACGTGATGGAACGCCAGCCGCTGGAGATCTCCAACGAAGTGCAGCTGGACAATATCCCGCAGTCGCTGCAGAATATCCTTTCCAATAAGATCGATGAGATGAGCGCCACCATCAACGGCATCAACCCGGAAAATCTGCAGCGTGTGCTGGAACTGCTGCAGAATGCGCAGCTGGTGCAGATCGCCGCGGTGGGCAACACCATCCCGGTGGCGATGGATGCGGCCTTCAAGTTCAACCAGCTGGGGATGCGGTGCATCACCAGTGAGATCTCGGAGAAGAACTCGGCGTTCGCGCTCACCCTTACACCGCAGGACGTGCTGCTGCTGATCTCCAACTCCGGCAAATCCCGGCGGCTGAACCAGATGGCCCAGACAGCGCGGGACAACGGTGTGCCAGTGGTGCTGATCACCTGCGACCGCAGCTCGCCGCTGGCGCAGCTGGCCGATCATCTGCTGATCTCCACCAACCGCGAGCAACTCATCACCACGACGGATTTTGCGCTCTCCCGCATTTCTGCCATTGTGATCATTGAGGTGCTGTACAATTTCCTGCTGGTGGGGCGGCCCGGCGCCAAGGGCTTCGTGAGCCGTCATGAGGGACTGATGGCCCACGATAAGGACGTGCGCTGACACAGAACAAAAAAGATCCCGGAACCGTCAGGTCCCGGGATTTTTTATGGTTGTCTTTTAGCCCTCGATGAGCTCCACGGTCTTCATCTTGACCGGGGTGGTGGGCTTGTCGTTCCAGTCGGTGCGCACAGCGGCGATCTTGTCCACGACATCCATGCCGGCCACGACCTTGCCAAAGGCGGCATACTGGCCGTCCAGGTGGGGGGCATCCTGATGCATGATGAAGAACTGGCTGCCTGCGCTGTTGGGGTTCATGCTGCGGGCCATGCTGATGACACCACGGGTGTGCTTGAGCGGGTTGTTCACGCCGTTAGCAGCAAACTCACCCTTGATGTTCCAGCCCGGGCCGCCGGTGCCGGTGCCCAGGGGGCAGCCGCCCTGGATCATAAAGCCGGGGATCACGCGGTGGAAAGTCAGGCCGTTGTAAAAGCCCTCGCTGACCAGCTTTTTGAAATTCTCACAGGTGATGGGGGCAACTTCCTCGTTCAGTTCAATGTCGATGATGCCGCCGTCTTCCATAGTAATGCGAACCATAACGCTACAATACTCCTTTTGTGTTGACCCCGCAGCGGGGGGTGTGTGCGGCAGAGATGTCTGCCGGATATCTCTTATAGTATACCATAGCTTTTGCCTGTTGCAACGGCGCAGATGCAACGTTTTTGTTAAAAATCGGCTAAAGTTCCGTAATGCAACCAGAGTTTACACGCCGGTTGGTGGACGCAACCGGCATTTTTTGCTATGATTGTGCCAGCAAAAACACAAGCCGTTCCGATAAAGGAGGAAACAGTATGGATACGAAAAGCCTGATTTTTTACAGAGTGATCCAGGGCATTGGTTTTATGACAGCGATCCTGCGGCTCCTGGCTCCGGTGGCAGTCATCATTGCACTGTGGCTGCTGTACCGCATCGCCCGCAATCTGGAAAAGCCGCCCAAACTCACGGAGGAAGTCAAGATCGTGCGCAAGTCGCTGTCTGAGATGCTCCGGGAGAACCGTGCCCGCTGCAAGATGACCCAGGAATTTGTGGCGGAGAGCATCGGCGTCAGCCGACAGGCGGTGTCCAAATGGGAAAAAGGCACCTCGGAGCCGAACACTTCCAACCTGATGGCGCTGGCAAAGCTCTACGGCATCCCGGCCGAGGATCTGCTCCGGGGCGTGGAGAGTGCACTGGAAGAACAGAAAAAATCATAACTCGCTGTGCATCTCCACCATATCCGCCCAGAAGCGCTTGGGGCAATGGGTCATGCGGCCTTTTTCGTTGTGGCGCGCTTTGATTTCCAGCGTTTTGTAGAACTGCGTCCACAGCGCCTGAAACTGCTGCTCCCGCGCGCTGGGCGGCGGCAGCTCCAAAGGCGCTGCCAGTTCCAGCAGCCGGGTGCCGTGCTTTTCGTGCAGCAGCACCGCCTGATGGACGGCATCGTAGATCATAAAGTCCTCCTCCGGAAAGCGTCCGCAGAAGTGCGGGCGCAGCAGGGGGAGGATATAATTTTTGGGGTGGATGACCGCGCCCAGCATCCCGTCGTGCTCCTCGAACCGCACAAAGCCCTGAAACTTGTCTACCTCCCAGTCCAGACTTTTTTTCATGGCGTAGAGGGGCGCGACCACCGGGTGACCCTCCCGCTTCACCGTGCCGGGCCCCAGTGCAAAGGCCAGATGCAGAAAGCGGAGCAGCAGCAGCTCCTTGTCCTCCTGCCCGGAGAGAAAATCCCGGCTGACGAGGTACTCGGTCTCTGCGCCCAGCTTTTTGCCAAAGCTGGCAAATACCCGGCGGGCAATGGCGGGGTCGGTGGAGATCTCCTTGACCGGGTAGAGGGTGGCCGTCTCCCGCTGGGGCGTCCATACCGCAAAGGGAAGCTCGTGCTGGGCAAAGCTCTCGTACACGCAGCACAAAAAGCCCTCAAAGCTGCCGTCATACAGGTAGACCACGTCGGCATCGTGCAGCTTGCGTGCCCCCTTGGGGCTTACAGCGCTTTGGCAAGACATTGCACCGCCTCCTCCCGTACCATGCGGACAGCCGCCCGGGGCGGCACACCCTGCCCGATAAGATTGTCCACGGCAGGCGGGCTGAACAGGCTCAGCTGCTCGCAGCTGCCGCTGAACACGTTGGGGTCGATGAGCGCCCGGGTGATGCGCTCCCGCCCGGCGCTGCCGCGCCCCGGGTGTGCCCCGGCAAAGCCCCGGCAGGTGATGAAATACTGCGCCCGCTTGAGCACCACCCCCATGCGCTTGAGCTCGTCCAGCCCCAGGGCAGCCTGTTTGCGGGCGCGCCAGATACGCCGGGCGCTCTTGGGGCCGATGCCCGGCACCCGCAGCAGCATCTCGAAGGGGGCGCGGTTCACGTCCACCGGGAACAGCCCGTAGTGCTGCACCGCCCAGTTGCACTTGGGGTCCAGATAGGGGTTGAAGTTGGGGTTATCCTGATCTAAAATTTCGTCTGCCTCGAACTGGTAGAACCGCAGCAGCCAGTCGGCCTGATACAGCCGGTGTTCCCGCAGCAGGGGCGGTTTGGTGTCCAGCGCGGGCAGGCGGGTGTCCTCGGCCACCGGGATGTAAGCCGAGTAGAACACCCGCTTGAGGCTGTACTTCTGGTACATGCCCTCGGTGAGCTTTAAAATGTGGTAGTCCGTTTCCGGCGAGGCCCCCACGATCATCTGGGTGCTCTGCCCGGCGGGGGCAAACTTGGGCGCGTGGCGGTACAGGGTGAGCTCCTCCCGGCTGGCGGCACCGGACACCGCGATCTGCTTCATGGGCCGGAAGATGGAGTGCCGCCCCTTGTCCGGGGCCAGCAGGTTCAGGCTGCGCTCGCTGGGCAGCTCCACATTCACGCTCAGGCGGTCGGCCAGATACCCCAGCTGCTGCACAAGTTCCGGGCTGGTGCCGGGGATGGCCTTGGCGTGGATGTAGCCGCCAAAGCGGTATTCGCCCCGCAGCAGCCGCAGCACCGCCAGCATCCGCTCGGTGGTGTAGTCCGGGCTGCCCAGCACCGCGCTGGACAAGAACAAGCCCTCGATGTAGTTGCGGCGGTAGAATTCCATGGTCAGCTCGGCCAGCTCCCGGGGCGCAAAGGTGGCGCGGGGGATATCGTTGGAGCGGCGGTTGACGCAGTAGCCGCAGTCGAAGGAGCAGCAGTTGGTCATCAGCACCTTGAGCAGGCTCACACAGCGGCCGTCGGCGGTAAAGGCGTGGCAGCACCCCGGTGCATAGCAGCTGCCCACGGTTCCGGCCCGCGCGGTGCGGGAAGCCCCGCTGGAGGTGCAGGCTACGTCGTATTTGGCGCTGTCGGCCAGAATGGTCAGCTTGTCCATGAGTGTCTGTTCCATAAAAATGCACCCCCGAATGGAAAAAAGAGTATAAAAGAAAAAGCCATACGCAAAACTGCAAATGGCTTTTGATTCAAAAAACAGATGCATGCAGAAAACCTGTTTGCTCGCTCTTTTCGTGAAAATGTGTTTGGAGTGGCCCGCAGGCCACGACAAACACGAAATAAAAAACAAATTTTCCGCTGAATATGGCCAGAGTGAAACGGAGGCCATTTTAAAATAGAAGATTTACCACTTGGCCTTGGTCTCCACCACGCGGCCGGCGATGTGCAGGTGGTTCAGGTCTTCGCCCTTGATCACCAGTTCGTTGTAGGCGGGGTTGAAGGGCTGCAGCACCACACAGTTGCCGCGCTGAATGTAGCGCTTCAGGGTGCCCTCGCCCTCGTCGCCGTAGATCAGCACGCCCAGGTCGCCGTTTTCCAGCGTGTCCTGCTTGTGCACCAGGGCCAGGTCACCGTCCTGGATACGGGGCTCCATGCTGTCACCGCGCACCACCAGATAGAAATAGTTGGAGGGATCCTTCACGCGGGCATACTCCTGCCCGTAGTCTTCCTCAAAGGCCAGAGCACCGTAACCGGCCTTCACGGTGCCGATCACCGGGATCAAGCTCTCGGAATAGCTGCCAAAGAAGCGCTCTTCCGGGGCGGACACGTTGCTCACCGGGCGGTACAGCCCCAGCAGATAGTCTGCCGTGGTGTTCAGCAGCTCCGCGATGCGGGCCACGGTGGAGGGGTCGGGGGAGGATTTGCCGCTTTCCCACTTGCCGACGGCCTGCTGGGTCACGCCGAGCTTTGCGGCGAGTTCTGCCTGGCTCACGCCCTGTTTTTTGCGGCACTGCTTCAATAGCTCTGAAAACGACATGGTAATTCTCCTTTACATCCAGAGGGGGGATTCGTTTGATGGTTTTATTATACAACAAAAAGGTGTTTCTGTAAAGAGCTTTCTGCAAGCGGAGCAAAAAAAGGTTGTGGGTGACGGCGGCTTTTCCCACCATCCTGAAAAAATTTGCAGAAAGGCTTGACAGCACGCGGCAAATCTGGTAAATTAAATAGGCATTCGACACGGCGTAAGGCGAGTGTCCACAAGGAGAGATGTCCGAGTGGTTTAAGGAAGCAGTCTTGAAAACTGCCGTACGGCAACGTACCGTGGGTTCGAATCCCACTCTCTCCGCCATTTTTTATTGAATAAGTGTAACACACTTTGCTCTGGAGTAGTACTCAAGAGGCCGAAGAGGCGCCCCTGCTAAGGGCGTAGGTCGTCTAAACAACGGCGCGAGGGTTCAAATCCCTCCTACTCCGCCAAGAAAATCCCTCGTAGTTTCGTGAAAACTGCGGGGGGTTTTCCATTTGTACAGAATGACCCCGCGCGAAAGAAAACGGATAAAATAGAAGAACTTCCAAACTACTACCATATTTTACTACCAAACCATTATAACTACCAATGCGGGAAAATGCAACACTTTCCGACACATGGCAGCACACGCAAACAAAAACAGCCCCGAGGGCCAGACGGCTCCCGGGGCTGTTGTCATGCTATGCGGCCTTTCGGCCGGCCGCCGGAGCGGCTAAGTAGTGTAGCTGGCCTTACTTGTTGACCTGGCTCTTCTTGTCCTCCAGGTACTTGTCCGCCTGGATTGCGGCGGTGGTGAACGAGTTGTTGTTCCACCAGCTGATGAGCGCGGCCACGGTGGTGATGCCAGCGGTCACCAGCTGCTCCACGGTGGCGCTCTCGATGGGCAGCACGGGCTTGCCCATTGCGCTCAGGATCTGGTTGGTCAGGGCCAGCAGCAGGACAGCAGTGCGGGTGATGGTACCGGCGGAGATGGTGGGTGCGTTGTAGGTCTTTGCTTTCATAGTCAGTTCCTTTCTCTCTCGTGTTCGTTGGCTTCTAAATCTGCGATGCGGTGGTTTGCCACCTTCATCTGCTCTTCCAGAATGGGCACGCGGCGGGCGAAATTGTTGTGCTCGCGCACCTCGCGGGTCAGCTCTTCCAGCTTGGTGTCGGTCACGGCCTGACTGCGGCTGTTGGCGATCAGCACCCCGATCAGGGTCACGGCACCGCTCAGCAGGGCGGCGATGATTGCGTCGTCCGTTGGTTACACCTCCTCATCTATGTCATCGCTCCATGCCTGCTGGATGCGCTGTCCATTGTGGCACACTGCGTCCAGCACAGCGTCGGCCTGCATGTTGGCCGCCAGAAGGGCCTTGTCCATCGTGTCCAAGCGGAAGTAGCCTGTGAATACCTCGCCATTCGGTAAGGGCGCTGCAACTGCAATGCGGTCGATCTTGTGCTCTTCGAGTGTAGCTAAAACGTCAGAAAGCCAGGATGCATACGGTGCATCCGACATCAGAACACTTGCCATCGGTCTCACCTCCTTACTGCGTCCATCTGCTTTTGTTGGGCCGGGTGTCCACATGCACCCAGCCTTTGGCGCGTCCGGCCTTGACCGGGTAGCGGCCAACGCCGCCCCAGCCGGGCATCAGGCTCTCGGCGTAGGCAGCCACGTCCTCGACAGACACGCCCGCCACCTGGATGTCTGCCGCCCGGCCCAGCAGGTGCTGGCTGCTCTTGGCTCCACCCACGGCGGTGTTGTGGGCCGCCGTGCGGTACCCGCTGGTGATGGTCACGGGCTTGCCAAAGTGCTCCCGGATGCACTGCAAAAGCACCACGAGGGTCTGGTCGATCATCACGACGTCGCTGCCGTCGCGGCAGCGGAACTCGCGTACCTTAAAGCCCGGTGCCAGCAGTTTGGCACCGTCCTTGGCAAGACTGTATTGCTTGATTGCCATAGGCTCACTCCTCGCTCTTGCTGCCGGTCTTTTCGGCCAGCAGCTCGGTCAGTTCCTTATACTCGGCCTCGGTGATGCGGCCGAGGGCGTAAAAAACATCAATTTTTTCCGCAAGGCCAGCGGTCTGGCCGCGCTCGATCAGGCGTTTACAGATACGATACAACATAGGTTTACCTCCTTATGCGGTGGTGTTAGTGGTAGTGTCGTCGGTCAGCCCCAGTTCCAGCATGGCGACGCGGTATTCCTGATCTACCGCCAGGGCGTCCGTGTCCGCCTGCGCGGACTGCGTCTCGGTCAGCAGCTCTGCCAAGGTGGGGTAGTGGTAGCCGGTGAATACAACCGATACAGTATTCAGCGTATTGGTAAGGGTACATTCAAGACGTTTTTTGTCGGCCGAAAATAATACTGTGACCGTGAGACTTCCCGCGCCAAAACTGCCAGTTTCATATGTCATACCAGGGGTAAGATTAAAATCAGCTTCGTTTATGCGGAGGTTAACGTAATCTACACCGTCCTGAACGTTAATTGTCTGAGTTTTTTTCCTCCCAATCGTTGTTTTTCCGCTCCACACCAGTCTCGCCTCCGACTTGACCGCAACAGCTGCGGCAATCTTGTCATTGAGCGTCTTTGCGCTCAGGGTGCCGTCCACAGCGATGTCCAGATAGTCGCCCACCTTCACGCCGCCCAGCTGGTCCGCTGTGGCGGCAGGCAGGGTGTAGGGGGTGCCGAACTTGGCGTCCGCCTCGGACTTTTTGTAGTAGTCAGAAAAGTCCACATTGACGGACGAGTCTTTCCAGGCCGAGGTAGCGGGGTTCCACACCCAGATGGTGCTGTTTTCCGCAACGATCGCCCAGGAACCAGGGACCGCTGTGGGGTAAGCGTCACGCAGGTCCTGAGCGGTGCTGTAGTAGCCCTTGCAGCCGTTAGCGATGAACGTGATCTGGTCCGCTGCTTTTTTGGCGGAGCTGGCGTTATCCTGTGCGTTTTTCGCATCCGCAGATGCAGACGCAGCTGCCTTCTTGGCAGTGGTTGCAGAATTTTCCGCAAGCGTCACCGCCTTTTTCGCCGCCTGCTGTGCCTCCAGGCAGGTAGACACATAAGACAGCCATGAGGACGAAGAGACGCCGGTGACGAAGAAATAGCTCTGCACGGCCACATCATCCGGGTAAGCGGCCCCGCCCACCCGGACAATGATGTCAAAGGTGCGCAGCTCGTAGCCGGTATCGGGGCCCATCACACACAGGTTGACGTGTACGTCGCCGGGGCGGCGCAAGGCCTGCTCGGCCAGCTCCAGTGTGATGATGTGGGCGTTGTCGGCGTCCACAGTCACGGCGGCGTGCTTGCCGCTGGTGGTGAGGATCTGGTCATACCAGCCGAAGTTGTTGGCCCCCTCGCCCCGGTACTGCACGGTGTACACCGCACCTTCCGGGGCCTTGTACGGGGTGCCGCCGTTGTAGAGGGCCATGCCGATGAACCGGCTCTGCGCGTCCGACTGCATCACCGGGACGACGGGCGGCGCGCTTTGGGACTGAAAGTCAATTTTAAGGATCTGCATTCGATGCCTCCGAAGTGTCCGGGTCAGTGTACTCGATCACGTCACCGGAATAAGATTTGCTGCCGGAAGAGATGGTGCCCGCCACGCTGTTGAGCTGCACGGCGTTCTTCTCTGCATGGTAGGGATAAACGGTGTACTGGGCCACCTGCATGGTGGTGTTGGTGTGCCGGTCACGGTCCATGAGCACTACCTTGTCATACAGGCCAAAGGACAGATACGCATACTGATCCGGGGCCAGCCGGGCAAGGTCGGCGATCTGGCAGCTGTAGGAGCACTTGGGGAACGCTGCCGCCTTGACCATGGCGTCGGCCTTGATCTTCAGGGCGGACTTGTCCGAGATGGAGCTGTCCGTCTCGCTGTGCCAGATGACCCGGCTGTCGTAGTTGTGGCACTGTGCTTCCACGCTGATATCGCTTTTGCCGTACAGCAGTAGGGCTGTATAGTAGCTGTCGCCGGTCTCCGCTTTTCCTTTATAATAGGGCTGTTCGGTCAGGTTCAGCTCGTCGGTGAAGTAGGTGCCGTTCGGGGTCCGGGCGCCGGGGTCCACAATGATCATCTGGCGGGCGGAAGTCGTGCCGGGCACGAGGAACCGCACAGGGTAGTTCTTCCACACGTCCACCGCTTTCTGCACCAACTCCAGCGGGCTGCCGGTGAACTTTTCAATGGCCAGCTTCTCGGTGGCTTTGTCCGGGACGGTCAGGCTCCAGTCCGACAGGCCGGAAATGGCCCGCCGGAGGGTGTCGGCCATGGTCTGGGGGCCCTTGGAGAACAGGCCGGTGGACACATAGTTGTTCCAGTTCTTCAGCAGGGTGCCGCACAGGCTGTCCAGATCCAGCACGGCCTCGTAGTCGGTGGAGCTGCGCCCCACGTTGATGCTGGACAGTGCATAGGTCTGATCTTCGGTCTTTTCCACCAGCCGCACCCGCTCGGTGAGCAGGCGGGCCTGCTGGTGGCCCCGTGGCAGGCTGAATTTGATCTCATCCTCCCAGCCGTTCCAGTTGTGCACGATGCAGTAATCATCACAGTCCAGCGGGATGTGATGACCGTCTGCGGACACGATGGCAAGCACGGGCAACGCCTCCTTTACACAAAAATGGGGGAATACTCGACGTAGCTCTGCCCGGTGTGGGCAAGGCTGTTTTCTCCGGCACGGACGGTGGGCCAGCCGGAAATGCCGGTGACGGCCTGAAACAGGTTCTGGCCGTTGCACAGCACCTGCCGGGTGATGCCGTCCACGCACACGGTGTCACCGGCCTGCAGATCTTTGAGCACGCAGCTGCCGCCGTTGGGGTAGTGCACGGTGTGGCTGCCGGCCTCCGTTACCGTCTCTGTGATGCGACACTCCATCTGCGGGGCGGTGCCCGCTGCAAAAAAGGTCTGGACATCCGCAGGAAGCACCAGCGTTTCCAGCGCCCCGTGCCGGTAGCCTGCCAGCGTGTAGGTGCAGCTGAGGATGCAGCCGTCGGTGTCCTGCTCCTGTGCCTTGCCGCTGTCCAGCAGCAGAGCCGTGTAGGTGCCGCCGTCCGGCAGAGCCAGCTCCACCGTGCCGCCCAGAAAAGCCGCCGTCAGGGCGCTGCGCTTGGCCGCTGCGTCGGCAGGGCTTGCGCCGTAGATGTCCACCGGCAGCGAGATGGAGCGAAGGCCGTACTGGGTGGAACAGAAGGTGATCCGGCTGCCTGTGTAGCTGGTGAGGTAGTTCTGGGTGAGAGTGCTGCCGCTGACATACCAGCTGGACAGCAGCAGGGCCCCGAACTCGCTGGCCCCGTGGTCGTTGATATAAAAATCTTCCATGGTTCATCACCTCCGAAAGCCCAGTTCCTCGTCCATGTAAGACGCGGTGGTGCGGGCCATTTCTCTGCCGTCCACGTTGAACACCGCCGTCAGGCTGCCCGTGTAGCTGGCCGTGAGCTGCTGCGCTGCCCCGGAACCGGTTCCGTTCTGGGTGCGAGCTATGCTGCTCTGGTTGGCCATGGAGGCCGCCTGCGTGCGCCGGGTAAGCTCTGCGGCAGTGATCGTGTCGCTCTGGGTGTAGCCGCTGCTGTCCGGGTGCGGCAGGGCCGGGGAATCGTCGGTAGAGCTGCCGTCATCGGCAGAGCCGCCCTTGCGGCCATACTTCTTCCACAGGAACAGCCCCAGTCCGGCAATACCGGCCACCAGCGCAATGATGGCAAAAACCTCCGGGTGGGCTGCGATCAGGCCGCCCACCTTGCCCACAAGGCCCGCTACGGCCTTGCCGATGGTGCCAATGCCGGACACGGCGGCGCCCACCAGCTTGCCCATGCCGCCGGAGCCGGACAGCCCGCTGGCAATCTCACCAATGCCCTGGATTGTGGCTCCGGCACCGTTTTTGATGCCGCTGCCCAGGATGCCGGACACGGCCTCAAAGGCCTGCTGCAGCCCGCCTCCGGCGTAGGCCTCGTTAATGGCGGCCAGCGCTTTCTTGGCCCAGGCGGAGACGGTCTCCCGCTGGCTCTGGGTCACCTGGCCCCAGATGAGCTTGGCCACTGTCTCGGCAATGCCGGCCCAGTCTTTGTTTTTGACGGCGGAAATGCCGTCCTTGATGATGCCAAAGATGCCGCTGCTCAGCTCGGACTTTGCCCCGGACAGGGCCTCGTCAATGCGCTTCTGGGTGGCAGTGACGGAGGTGTCGATCTGCTGGGCGGATTCCTCCACCTTGTCCTGCACGCCGTCCACATAGGTGATGATCTTCTCGTAGGTCTCGCGGCCGCTGGCACCGATGCGATCCCCGGCCTCGGTGACGGTCTGCTCCACATGGCGGGACCCGTCGGCATAGATCTTGGTCACCTCGGCAGTGGTGACGGTGGCCCCGTCCTTGTAGCTGGTGGCCGTTTTCTTGGCCGTGTCGGTCAGCACCTTGGACATGTCGGCGTAGGACTTCGTCACCTTCTGGGTCACGCCGTCCACCTTGGTGGTTACCAGGGTGTATTCCCGCTCGACGCCGTTGACCATCTCCTTGCCGGATTCGGTCACCTTCTCGGTCAAGCGGTCAAATTCCTTGCCGGTGCTGTCACGGATGTGCTCGTTGACCGCTTCCACCGTGGTCTCCACCTGCCCCAGGGCATTCTGGGAGTATTTGGTGTAGTTGTCGGTGGTGGAGCGCAGGACCGTTTCGGTGGCCTTTTTTGCGGAGGATTTGGTGCCGGTGCCGCCAGAACCGGACGGGATGTCGCTGACGATGACCCCGCCGCCGGTCAGGTCGGCCAGCTCTTTCTCCGTCTGCGCCTGCTGCACCCGGCTGTCGTGCAGCTGTTGGCGGCGCTGGCGGTCGGCATCCGTGACAGTGCTCTTGGACTGGGATGCTTTCCAGCCCTCGTAGGTGTCAAAGGTAGAATAGCCGTCCTTGTTCAGGGCCTTGTTGAGCTTGAAGCTCAATCTGTCCAGCCAGCCGATGACCGTGGACAGGGCATTCTGTGCCGTGTTGGCCACGGCTGTGAACGCAGAGTTCACGCCGGTGCGGAACGTCTCGCTGGACGCATAGGCCGTGCCAAAGGCCCCGGCCAGAGCACCCAGCAGGGTGACCACGATGCCGATGGGGTTGGCGTTCATGACAGCGTTCAAAGCTGCCTGTGCCCCGGCTGCCACGGTGGCTGTGGTCTTATAGGTGACAAACGCCCCGCCGATGCTGCCCAGCAGCGGCAGCAGGACGTTTGCATTGTCGATGCAGCCCTGCACGACGCCAACGAGGATGGACAGTTCCGGGGTGGTCTGCCGCACGGCATCCAGCATGCCGTCGATGCCGTTGGTCTGCCAGCCCTCTTTGCAGGCAATGGCCAGATCGTTGCACTTGGTTACCGCCTCGCCAAAGGCAGTGGTCAGATCTTCCATGACCACGCCCGCCAGCTGGGTGGCGTTGTCCTTCAGGGTGGACAACCGGCCATTGAGCGTCTGGCTCTGGGTGGCCATGCTGTCATAGTAGCGGCCACCTTCTTCGGCAGCGGCCTGCAGCGCCTGGGTCAGGACATCGTAGGTGATGGTCATGCTCTGCACGTCCTGCACGGACTTGCCCGTGTAGTCGGCCAGCACCTGATAGATGTTGATGCCCGCCATGGCGAACTGCTTGATGTCCACGCTGGTGGCTTTGCCCTGGTTGGCTACCTGCTGCAGGTTCTGGGCCATGCGTTCCAGCTCGGCAGACCCGCCGCCGGTGGCTGCCACCGCGTCGCCCAGGGCAAGGATGGTCTTGCGGCTGTACTCGGCGTTCTCACCGGCAGAAATGAGGTATTCGTTGGACTTGACCAGCGTAGCCGTGTCAAAGGGCGTACGGGCTGCGTCTGCCTGCATGGCAGCCAAAGCAGCGTTGGCCTTTTCCGCGTCGCCCAGCAGGTTGGTGAGGGCGGTCCTGTATTTCTCGATCTCTGCGTTGTAGGACACGCCGGTGGAGATCAGGGTCTTGCCGGCGTCCACCACCTTGTCCACGCACTTGGAGATGATGTTGCCGATGGCCACCTGCCCCGCGGTAAACTGGGAGACGACTTTTTCTTTCGTTTCCTTGGCGGAGCGCTGTGTTTTCTGGCCGGCAGAATCGGCGTCCGTGCCCACTTTGTCGGAGGTCTCTTTGCTGGTCTTTCGAACCTTTGCCCCGGCGTCGGCGGCTTCCTTCTCGCCCTTCCCGGCAGCGCTCTTGACGGCAGCGGCGGCCTTTTGGGCCGCTTCTTCCGTTTCGGACACCACGCTGTCGGCGGCCTTGGCGGCGGCAGAGGCGGTTTTCTGGGCCGCCTGTTCCGCTGCCTGTTCTACCTGGTCAAGGCCCTCCTGGGCCCCGCTGGGATCGGTCACGACGCCGAAAACGACCTCGCCGTCATGTTCGCGTGCGATGGTGCATCACCTCCCGGAATGCTCTTTCTGGTATTCGGCCTGCCTGGCAAGAATGGACGCCTTGCGGTCTGCCATGGACACATAGCGCCGGGCCGTGCCGCCGGCCTCCGCAGGCAGGGCGTACACCCGGCGCAGCTTCTCGTATTGCTCCCGCATTCCCTTGGGCATGTCGGTCAGATCTTCGGTGCGATAGCTGATGATCTTGCAGATGCGGCACTCGTCCGGCAGGCTCCGGAACAGGGCCATGAAGTCCCACCAGTGCAGCTGCGCCGTGCGCAGGTCGATGCCGTAGGTCTGCAGAAAGGCCGCCCAGATCAGGGGGCCGTCTACCGCAAAATCAAAGCCCCGGGGCATTTCCCGGAACGCCTCCGCGCTGCGCTTCTCCCGCTCGGATTCCTCGGCGCCGCAGCGGTAAAAGTCCAGAAAGGCGTCGAGGTTGTCCTTTGTGAGCGGGCCATGTATGAGCACCCGCTGGGCGTAGTCCTGCAGGGCGGCTTCCTGCTCGGGTGTGTGGGCCCGGGCGGCCATGTTGTCGTAGGTGACCCACGCCCGGAAGTCCGTCTCAAAGCCCTGCGGCAGGCTGTCGGTCAGGTAGCAGTCCGGGCGGGTCATGCCTTGGCCCGGCGTGCTGCCCGGCGCTGCTCCCGGTTCATGGGCATGGGGATGGGTGCCGGGATGGAACTCTTGGCGTCCTTCATGGCTTCCCGGTCGATGGGCTGCAGGGCGGCCATGCGTTCCAGTGCCTCCGGGTCAGCGGCAGCGTTGAAGTCCGCCAGCAGCTGCATCAGATCTTCCAGGTCATCCACGTCGATGCCCAGGCGCTGGTCGTAATCCTCGCCCAGCAGATCCGCAAAGAAGTCATCCAGGATCTCGTTGAACTTGATGAGATACTCGTCATCTTCCTTGTCCAGCACGTTCAGCGCCGCCATGGCTGCCTTGTAGCCCTGGATGTACCGCTTGTAGTCCTTGCCTTTGGTCACCTTAAAATCGAATTTCACGTTGCGAAGAATCATAAAAAGCTCCTTTCGTTGGGCCCTGCGCCGGTGCTGCCCCGGCTTGATCTGGCTGGTTCAGGGCATAAAAAATCCCCGTCCGGGGAGGTGGACGGGGACATGCTTGTGGGAAACTCAGGTGGCGCTGTAGGTGTACTCCTTGGGCTTCTCCACACCGGAGACGGTGACAGAGATGCCGGCGTTATTGCCTGCGCCATTGGAGGCGTCGCCGTTGACGATGACGGAGGCCTTGCCGGTTTCACCCTTGCCGGTGAGCATGGAGAAATAGACATACGGCACGATCACGGTGCTGCCGGTGCCGAACATCACGGCAAGGCTGGTCACCCAATCCTGCCAGGCGTCTCCGTGGGTGCGGTCACCGGAGATGGAAAAGGTGCGCTGGGCGCTGGTCTTGACGGTGGCGTTGCCCTTGCGGATATACTGTTTGTCCTGGGTGCCGGGGTTCACGGCAGCGGAATGTTCGGTGATGCACTCCTGGCAGACGATGTAATCACCTACGCTCTTCTGCGTGTCCGCCGTCTTGAATGCCAGCACGAAGTCGTCCGCCATTTCCAGGCCGGCATAGTCCGCACTGGGGGTGATGCCGGTCATCACTTCTTTAACGGTCATGTGGTTGCTCCTTTCGGTTGATAGTAAATAAGCTGCAGCTGGATCTGGGCGCGGCAGGCCCCACCCTCGGCTTCGAGGATGTAGCCGCTGGAGGTGACGGACACCTCCCGGACGGTGCGCCCGCTGCCCAGCTGCGGGAAATTGCGGGCCCGGTTCTGGCTGGCCACCCACTCGGTCAGGTCGTCCCAGAAGCCGGAGGCTGCGGCCTGCTGGGCGGCGTTGTCCGGGCTGTAGACGGTGTGGGAGGCCAACACATAGTTCTTGAGCCGGAGCGACCCGCTGAAATAGTGCTTGAGCTCCGGTGCGCCGGGCATGTCCAGGATGGTGTACTCCTCGGCATCGCCGGTCAGGCCGCCCACCCGGAACGCCACGCCGTCCTCCTGTGCGGAGGCCACCAGCGGGCAGGTGCGCAGCCAGTCGCGCATGGCCTGAATGGCAGGGGTCATCTGGTTTCCTCCTTCATCACTGCTTTCCAGAACTGGTTCCATGAGACTTTGTTGGCGTCCTTGCTGCGCTCGGCCCAGTAGCTGCCGCGCAGGCCGGTGTCACCGTGCAGGCCCTCGCCCTGGGGGTGCAGATAATACTGAGGTCTTGCATAGGGCGTTGACCAGATGATCTCACCGGTCTCGTAGTCGGTGGCCAGCTGGGCGGAATTGTCCAGCATACCGGTGTCAAAGGGCACCAGCGGGTGGGTGTCCCGGATGATGCGCTGCATGAGCTTGCCTCGGCCCGTGACCGTGGCCCGGGTCAGGTTGGCCCCCACGTCCTTGTTCCAGCGGATATGTGCCTTGCACTTGCCGCTGCGGTGCTGCACTGTGAACAGGGTGCCCATGGGCGTTGTGATGGTCAGGCGTCCGCCGTGGCTCTTGTCCCAGATGGTGGCCATGCCGTCATCTCCCTTCCACATGCCAGTGCGGCAGCAGGGGCTCCCGGTTGTCCGAGACTGCCGCCACCGTGCAGCAGGGGTGCGTCTTTTCCAGCCTGGCGTATTCCTCGGCGGTCAGGCTCTGCACCGCACCCTGCACCACCTTCCAGCCCCGCTTGAGCGTCCAGTGCTTTGCCTTTTCGGCAGCGGGCAGGGCTGCCCACTGCACATAGGGCAGGTAGCCCAGGGTGCAAACGCTGGCCGGGATGCGGATTTGGATGGTGCGCTCGGGGTCCTTGCTGGTGCCGGTGCCGGAGGTGTCCAGCTTTTCCCGCCAGCTGCAGGCCGGGAACACCCAGCACTTGGGCGTATCAGTGTCGGCCTTGGGGTCGTGGATGAGGTTCACCACGGTAACAGACGTGTTCATCTCACATGATCCCCCTGTACAGCAGGCCGTGGGGGTCAGACCCGAGGGCGGCTTCCAGCACATGCCAGGCTTCAAAACGCACGGCAGCGGACAGGCTTGTGTTGGCCGCAAAGGTCACAGCATAGCCGTCATTGGAGACGCTCTGTGCGCCCGGTGCAGCACCCACAGCCAGCTGGGCAGCCAGCAGATCCACGATCTGGGCGCAGGCATCCGCCAGCATCTGGCGGCAGCTCTCGCACACGGCGGCGTGGGCTTCTGCCCGGCCAAAGGTGGCGCTGTCGATCAGGCGAGACGCCCGGCTGCACAGCACCCCGAAGGCCGCTTCCGGCGCCGTACCGCCCGCCGCCTGGTACTCCGGGTAGGTGCAGTAGTTCATGGGCGGGGCCCTCCTTACGCTTCGATGCGCTTGATGTACAGGGTCTTGGGCTTGGACACCTTGATGCCGTACACCTTACGGCCCTGCACAGCGGACGCGCCAATGTACTTGCCGGAGCCGCCCAGATCCTGCAGGTGCACGGGGGTCTGCCACTCCATCACACGGTGGCACCAGTTGGGGTGGCCGCAGATGAACTCGGTGGTAGTTTTCTTGGTGCTGACACGGGTGGTGTTCTCGAAGTCCATGTTGTTGGATTCGTACACCGCAAAGCCGGCGATCTGACCCACCGCACCGGTCTGCACCAGCTGCTGGGACAGGTCACCCTGCTTGATGAACTTGTCATCCTGCATGAGGATCTCCAGATACTCAGGGCTGACGATCATAAAGCGGCCGGTCTGGGGCACGCCGTTGCGGCTCAGGGTGCGCTTGGCGGCCAGAGCCTCTTTGTAGGCGGTGGAAGCGGTGCAGGCGGTCTTGGTGGCGCTGATGGTAGCACCGGTTGCACTCTGCAGCGCCTCGATGGACTTCTTGTCGATGGACAGGGCCATGGAGTAGGCGGCGCTGTCCAGACGCTCGGCGGTGATGCCGTCGGGCACGGATGCAGCGTCAAAGCCGTCGATGATCTCGTTCACGGCCTCGTCGTTGTCGATGTCCAGATCCAGATAGGTGGTGGTGCCGGCATCGGCATCCACGCCGTTTGCCTTGTCGTATGCCTTGACGGCCACCTCGGTGTCACGCACCGGGATCTTGACCTTGCCGGCCTTGGGGCTGCCCTCGTAGCGGGTGTTGAAGATCGCACCGTCACGGGTGACCAGAGTGGCCCGCAGCTTTGCGTCTACCAGAGCGGAATACCGCTCCTGATTTGCATGTGCCATGTTGAACTCCTTTCGTTTTACAGGTTCAGTTCGGGATTCAGGGACTTAAAGGCGGCTTCCACACCATTGGATTCGTTGGCGGGCGGTGCGCCATGCTCAGCGCCGGTAGAGACCACGGCCACGCCGGCGGCACCGTCTTCACCAAAGGCCCAGGGGTTGGCCTTGGCAGCGTCGTCCAGAGCCTTGTCAATGTCGGCGCTGCGGTCCTTGGAGCCCTTCAGAGCGTCCAGATCCAGCAGGGCACGCACGGCCTTGACGCTGCGGCCCTTCTTGCCGAGGATGGCGGTGTCGAGGGCGTTGTCGAAGGCAAAGCCGTCGGCCTGTGCCTTCAGGTCGGCCTGCAGCTTGGCCAGCTCGGCTTCGTACTCTTCCGGCTTCTTCTTGCCGTCGAACTTGGCAAGGCCCTCCTGCGCGGTCTTGAGCTGGGCATTCACATTGTTTAGCTGGGTCTGCAGGGCGGTGGCGGCAGACTTCTCCCGGTTGATGTCCGCGCCGTTCTCCTGCATGAGCCAGTTCAGCTGCTCGTCGGTAATGCCGGGAATCTTGTTCTTCACATCTTCGCGTTTCATGGTGGAAACTCCTTTCAGGTTGTGTGACCACAGTTTTTTACACTGTTCGCTGTCAGTATTCGGTCTTGGGCGGGGTACGCGCCGCCCGCCGCTATGGCTGCTCCCGATATTTGTGTCGGGAACATGGCACCGTTTGCAGGGATCGAACCTGCCGCTTCCGGTTTTGGAGACCGGCGCTCTGCCAACATGAGCTAAAACGGCATGAAAAAAGCACGGTGCGGTCTGCATCGTGCTTGATAGTGACTAAAATAGCGGATTTTAGTCAGTGAGGATTGTTTTTGTAGGTGATATAAAGCAGCGCGGCAACAAAGATGAAGCCGCCAACAGCAAAATCAACAATGCCACGGGCAAGATGGAACACGCAGGCGTTGAGGAAGTTCTGCATAGTGTTGCGCCTCCTAAAAATGGGCAAAAGAAAACCACGGTGCGTGTGCATCGTGGTTCAGTTGATGATTTCAAAATTGCCGGCAGGGTAAAGGTAATCTTCCCCGGTATCGTCTACAATGCGATACCAGCCGCGTTCGACAGAAAGAACTTTATAGATTTTGCCGTGAGTTAATTCCAGCGGAGATGTATCGCCAATGTAACGGACTGTATCAATCTTCGTCATAGAACCACCTCTTTACCTTGAATTTTACTTTTTCGCTGCCATTCTGGAACCAGTGGACTTCCGCCTTTACAGCTTCGCCGTCAACATCAAGCCAGCCCTTCGCTTTGCAGTGCTGCCAGTCCTCAGGCTTGCCGCCAAATTCATCGGACAGGCCCTGCGCAACTTCCTCACGAAGAGGATTGACGCCACCTTTTCCGGCGAATACCTGCGCATTTTGTGTTCTGGTTCCTTCAACAAAATAATATTCCTCTCCGGTGGATTTGTCAACCACAACGTAGTTTTTTGCTTTTGCACCAACGCCACGGTAAATTTTGAAGTCGTTCGGAGTTGTCTTTGCCGCCCAATTCGCCCTGCTGGCTTCGCTCCTGCCGAACTTCGGCACGCTGGTGCGGGCGCTGTCCACACGGCCACCCGTGGCCTGCGTGAACTCTGCAAGGCTCTGCCGGGCGGCTCGCAGCCGCACAGCGGCGTCGGTGGGGTCCAGCCCGGCGGCGTCCTCTGCCAGATACCGCTTTTTCCAGCGGCGGACGTTTCGCTCCCGGGCACGCTGCATCTGGGATATCTCGTAGGCGGTGTATTTTTTGCCGTTCCACTCGATGTTCCGGGCGTTCAGCTCCCGCAGCTGCTCCTGTGTCCATTGGGGCGGGTCGCCAAGCTCCGGGAATACCGCGAAAAAGGTGTGGCGGCAGTTCCAGCCGCAAAGGCCTGCGCCGGTGCCGTAGCCGGTGGCGGCTTCAAAGTCCGGGTAGTGCCTGCCTTTGTAGTCCACCGCACCGCCCCGGTGGAAGCGCCGACCCTGCCACTCGGCGTGACTGGGGCGGGCACCACCGTGGGCGCTGGTCTCAACGAACTCCACGTTCATTTCGTCCATGCGGGCTTCCTGCAGCTTGCCTGCGGTCTGGTTGACACCGGTCAGCACCGCCCGGCGGGCCGCAACTTCCAGCGAATCTGTGTGGCCGCTGGGGTAAGTGATCTCCGGCATCTCGTCTGCAAGGCTGTCCACAGCCTGCTTGACGGCGGTTTTGTAGTCAAAGGCACCTGTGGCCACCTTGCCCCAGGCGACATCCAGCGTGCGCTCAAAGGCCCCGGAGACGGTGTTGGCCGTTGTGGCCGTGAGGTTCCGCCATGTGCCGCAGGTCTGCCGGGCACCGGCGTTGAGCAGGTTGTTCAGGGCCGCGCTCTCTTCAAAGGGTGTGGGCTCGAGGTTGTAGTGGTAATAGATGGCATCTTCCCGCTCCATGGCTTCGGTGGCAGCCTCTTTGAGCAGCCTGCGGATGGTGGCTTCGCTCTTGCCGCTGTACTTTGCCAGCAGCTTGACCACGTTCTCCCGCACCGCCTCGGTCTGCTGGTAGCGCCACAACTGCCAGTCGGCCGTTTCGGTGAGGGTACCCATTTTGCCGATGCGCCGGGCGACATCCTGTAAGATCTCATCCTCGACCTGCTGCGCCAGCTGCACAAAGGCATCCGGCGTGGCATCGAGGCAGCTCGGCGGCAGCATCAGGCACCCCCGAAGGTGAGCTGCTCATCGGTCTGGCTGTCAGCCTTGGCCTCTGCCGCCCACTGGTGGGCCTCGTCCTCGCTCAGACCATACCGGGCGGACAGATACCGGCAGCGGGGCACAAGCCCTGCCAGAGCGTCCTCCCGCAGCTGTGCGGTGCGCTCCTGCTCGCTGACAATGTAGCTGTCGTCCCAGTTGACCGAGATGCTGGTGTCCGGGTCCACATCTGCACCCAGCAGGTTCTTTGCCGCCCACAGGATGGCCCGCAGAATGCCGATCAGTGCCGTCTCAATGGGGATCTGGTTTTTGTTGGCGTTCTGCACAAGGTCCTGTCGGCTGCCGGTGTACTCGGTGGCGGTGGCCACCTTGCCCAGCTCAAAACTGTAGCGGTGGCAGCCAAGCCCGCACTTGAAGCTCATCATGTCCAGAGCGTCCTGCACGGCCCGGTGGTTGTCCTCGGTGCGCAGGTCGGGGTTGTACTCCCGCCATGCGGCCGGCTGGTCGATGCTGCCTTCCGGTGCGGGCAGCTCGTAGAAGATCTGGCGGTGAACGGCATCCGGCGGCACAGCGTGCTCCACACCGTCCTTGTCCACCCACTTTTTGCACATGGAGCGGTCATAGAAAATTTTCTTGCCGCCCAGGCGGAGGTCCTGCCGGTAGTTGTCAAAGGCGTAATCCGCCATCTGGGCTGCGTCCAGCGCCTCGGAAAAGACGCTCATACCCAGCCCCATGCCGCCGTCAAGGTTTTTGGCGACAGCTGGACTGAACAGGCTGAACCATGCCGGCGCACCGGTGACGGTGATGTGTTCCACCATGCCCGGCGGGGTCTTGGCCTTGGCAAATTTCGGCGTGCCGGAAACATCGTCCATCACCTCGAACCATTCATTCGTGATGGTCCGTTCGCCGCCCTTGCAGGTGTGGGTCTGCAGATAGACGGCGGGCTTACCGCCCATCACGCACTCGGACACAAAGGCGGCCTCGGTCACCACGCCCCGCCCCACGCTGATGGGCAGGATGCAGCAGGCGGGGTCATAGTCCAGCTGAATGCGCCCCTGCGGCGAGGGCAGGGCGTTCCCGGCGGCATCCACCGTCAGGCCTTCCACACTCAGCACAAAAGCACCGGTGCCGGACCAGTAGGCCTGCTCCACCAGCTCGTTGGCATTCTCCCAGAAATGCAGCTGCCGCAAAAGGCCGCCGGTCTGCTGCTCATCACTGCCCAGCAGGTAGGCGGCACTCTTTGCGTCGCCGATCTGGAAGGTGGTCTTGTCGTTGAGCAGCAGGTTTGCCCAGTCCTCGCAGACATGTTTCGGCATCCGCAGGGAAGCCAGACGCCGGGAAATGACGCTGCCGTCCGGGGCGTCCTCCTTCTGGTCGTGGATGTCGGGAACATCGCCCTTCCACCATTGCCGCCAGACTTCAATGTTGCCGTAATAATCCGCATCCAACTGCAGATGTTTGGTTTTGTTCAGATATTCGATAAAGGCCGAAACGTTCATCTTGCAGTCAGTCTCCTGTAATCACGCTCAATGGTGTACTCAAAGGCGTCGAGGGTGTCAATGTCGGTGGTGCCGTCGTCCAGACGCTCGTCCACGCCGGGGCGCTTCTGGCTCCACAGGGCGCTTGCAAGGGCGTCCCGCAGGGTGGCGGCCTCCGGCATATACCAAAAGCGCCCGCCGCCCATGAGAATGGACGTCAGGCGGATGCGGTCGATAATCTGAATTTTTGCGGAGTTATTCACCCGGTCGGCCAGCCAGTACAGTTTAGAGGCCCGCAGCCGGGTGCGGATGTGGTTGATCAGCGTCTGCTCGGCGCTGTCACAGAACATGTAATGGATCTCACCGTACCGTGCGAACACGGCCAGGCAGAAGGTGAGCAATTGGTTGGCCAGGTAGTCGGCATCCTGGTTGCGGGGGTCCACCCGCTGGGATGCCAGCCCCACGACGCCGGAATAGTACGGCAAAATGCCCGTTGCCACAAAGGCGTGCTGTGAACCGTTGCCGCCGAAGTCCACCCCGATGTGCACCCGCCACGGCTTGCAGGGCTTGTCTGCGGGCCAGAGGAAGCGCTTGTCGTCGGCGGCGATGCTGTCCGCAAACGGGCGGTAGATGATGCCGCCTGCCGCTGCCCACTGGCCGAGAATAAACCGGTTGTAGTACACCGTGCCGGCATATTCTTTTTTCAGCTGCGCCACGAACTCCGGCGGCAGGGTGGGGTTGTCGTCGATGGTGTAGGCCTGACAGTAAATGTCAGCATCACTGTCGAGGAACCGCTTGAACCAGTGCTGGGGGTTATCCGGGTTGCAGGTGCCGTCAAAATGGCTGTGCGGGCAGGAAAGGCGGCTCTTGAGCATCTGAAAGACGCCCTCGTCCCAGGTGGTGATCTCGTCACCGTAGGCATACTCGAAGGCAGCGCCCTGAATGCGGGCAATATGCTTTTTGTTGTCAGCGCCCAGCACATACACCTTGCGGCCAAACAGCTGCACGACATTGCCGGCAGCCGAGGTGCGCACGACGCCCACCAGCTCCGCCCCCCAGAGGGCCCGCATGGGCTCCAGCACGTTGCGTTCCAGCGTGCCCAGGGTGTTGCCCAGCATGACCAGCAGGCCCTCGTCCCGGGCCGCGCAGATGCGCTTCGGGATGGTGACGGCGCAGTCCAGGTAGGTCTTGCCGGAGCGGGTGGCCCCGGTCTTGATGTTCCAGCGGTGGCTGCAGTTGCGCAGGAACTCCTGCTGGAACTCAGTCAATGGCACTGTCCACACCTCCCAGCAGCTCCCGGGCACGTTCCAGCGTGTCGGCGGCGGTATCATCGGGCGGGTTGTCCTCGCCCAGCATCTTCAGCAGCACGTTGGCGGCCTGCGGGTCGCCCTTCTTGGCACGGGCGGTGATGCCCTTGATCACGGCCATCTGGTTGTCGATGTCCTCCGGATCCACAGCATCCCGCAGCAGGGCGTTCACGCTGCGGCGGTCGGTCTCCGGCAGTGCCAGATAGTAGTCCGCCGCTTCCCGCATGGAGCGCTTGCGGCGGCGTGCCACTCCGGAAGCGATGCCGCCCTTTTGGGTAATTGACCGGAGTTCATCCGGAGTTCGTTCTTCGTTTGGCACAAGATTTTTGTACCCATCTTCACGCGGCACGTCACCACCTCTCTTGTCAGAATCATAGAAAAAGCCGCCCCTGCGGACGGCGGGAATATCAAAAAAGGCCCGGCTGGTACATTCAGGCTGTTGGGTGAGTAAATGTGTGTTCCCCTGTCGCAGCCGGGCAGCACAAAGCCCGCAGGATTGAAGGGAGTAAACCTTTCCTGCGGGCCTATGCGTGGTATCGGAGAGCTTTTCCGGCTTTGCCGATGATATCATTTTACACCATGAGATACTGCAATCACAATGCAATGATAGTGTAATGTTTTCAGAGCTGCAGCTGTTCCAGCGCCCTGCGGCGTATGATGAAGATCATGCCGAGAGAATAGTTCATATCACGGGCAACCTGCTCCCACGTCAGCACGTCCAGATAATATTTTTTCATGACGGTGTAATCCCGGTGATCCGGCAGCTGCTGCAGGGCCACGTCGATCTCCTCAAACAGGGCGTTGCACTCGGCCAGCTGAAAGGCCACCTGTCGCTCCAGATCGTCCTCCCGCTCCACGGCACGGGCAAGGCTCTGGCCGTCGCCGCTGCTGCTGGGCGTCGGGCTGAAATTCTGAGTGGTGCGTCTGGCTGCGGTCCGTGCCTCTTCCAGCCGGCAGATCAGCTGCCGGAACAGCTTGTCGGCGTCCCGGTACCTCCACAGCCAGGCCTTTTTCTCTTCGTAGGTCAAACTCGTTTTCTCCTTTCTATGGAGGGTATGGAGGGTAGGAGCCTATTTCCGAAAACTCCCTAGTAGGGGAACAAAAAATAGAATATATAGGAAAGTCCCCGGAAAGGCTCCTTTGCTTCCATTCCCTCCATACTCAGTTTTTCAGGCGGGTCTGTTCGTACAGCGGCGGGCCCTGGGTGCTGCGGGCGGGCAGCTCTGCACCGCGGTTCAGCGCCATGCAGCGCAGGCCCTCCTCAGACAGGGCCATGCCCACATACTCGTTGTAGTACATGCCCTTGCGCACCGCGTAGTGCTTTTTGACCTCGATGCCGAATTGCTTGTTGGCCATGCGCCACTTCTCGTTGTTGTCGCTGCACCAGTTGAGATAGGTGCGGAACAGCACGCTGGCCTGCACGGTCTGGCCCTCGGCGGGCTCGGTGCAGTCGGCCAGAAAGGCGGCAATGCGGTCCTGATCCTGCTTGTAGGCGTCCACGGCCTTATCCACAGCAGCACAGGCGGGCAGACCGTGCTTTTTGCCGCCCTTGCTGAGGGCAAGCCACTTCTGCAGGCCGTCCAGCGCCCAGTTGAGGATGCCGGAGAGCTCCGCTTCCAGCTTCTGGGGCAGCAGCATGTCCTGTTTGTCCGGCGGGATGCACTGAGTGAACGGGATGAGCCGGATGCGCCGCCAGATGCCCACGTCGGTGCCATGGATGCGGGGCAGATGGTTGGTTGCCATGACCAGTTTGAACTCGGGCCGGAACTCAAATTCCTTGCCGTACTGGAAACGGGCCGTGATGGTGTTGCCGCCGGTCATCTGCTTGACCAGACCTTCGTCCAGCATGGCACCCTGATCTCCCTCCTCGATGGTGACAAGGCGGGCCCCTTTCAGGCGGGCCACGTCGCTGCGGGCGGCACCGGAGGAGCGGCTGCGGGCGCTGGTGATGGTCTCGGCCTGGGCGTTCATGCCGTAATCGCCGAACAGCTTGGCCAGCGCCTCCAGGAATGTGGATTTGCCGTTGGAGCCGTCGCCGTAGAGAAAGAACATGCACTGCTCCCGGGTGGAGCCGGACAGGCAGTAGCCGGTCATCACCTGCAGGTATTCGGCCAGAGCCCTGTCCCCGCCGGTGACGGAATCCAGAAACGCCCGCCATGTGGGCGCTGCGGCGTCCGGGTCATAGATGACCTGCGCCAGACGGGTGATATACTTTTCCCGGTCATGGGGCAGCAGCTTGCGGCGGGCCAGATCCAGGATGCCGTTTTGCACGTTCAGCAGGCCCCGGTTCCGGTCGAACTGCTCCGGCAGCATGGGGATGCCGGGCAGGTGCTGGGCCTCCTTGAGAAAGGCCTCCTTGCCCCGGCTGGAGCGGCTTTTCTGGACGTGTCTGCGCTGGGCGGCGGCGTTGTCGGTATCACGGATGCCAAAGCAGGCCTTGTCCATCTGATCCAGCATCTCGTCTGCAAAGCGCTTGACGGTGGCCAGGTCGTCCCGCTGCCAGCGGGTGCCGTCCCACACCAGCCAGCACTTGTCGGTGGGGTTGTAGCGCAGGCGGTCGGCGTACCGGTCACGGAAGCGGCGGGCGTTGCCGGTGTCGTCCATGGAGTAGCTCTTGACGCCGGGGGCCGGCGCGCTGGCCGGGGCCTGCTCCCTGCCGACACCGGTGTATTTGGCATTGAGGGCCCGCAGGGCTTCGTCCTGATCCGCAAAGGCCGGGCCGCCGTCTGCTGTCTGCGGGGGCGGGGTGTACACCTCCTGACAGTCGGCCACGGCACGGTCCAGGGTAGCGTCGCCGTAGGTCTTGGCACCCCGGCGCTGGTCCCACTTGGGGCGCATGAGGCCGGAGGCACGGAACACCCGGTCCATGCGGGCCTTGTCAGCGGCGAACCAGAAGGCCAGCAGGTTGCAGAAGCTCAGATCCGCCTCGCTGTGGCTGGCGTAGTAGGCCTGCCAGCTGCCGGCATACAGGGCCGCAAAGCGCTCCCCGTCTTTGGCGCTGCAGGCAGTGTGCAGGATCTCCTCGTCGGAGCGGTCCACGGCCTGCCACACCACAGCCGGGGCGGGCGTGCCGGCGGGTTCAGGCTTGGCCAGATACTGCGCATGGACGGCGGCGCAGGCCTCGGTGCGCTCGGCAATGGCCTTTGCTTCCAGCACGTTGCCGGTCACGGTGAAATACCGGCCGCCGTCGTACATTTCCAGCCCGATGCTGCTCTTGCGGCAGGGGCCGGCGGGTTTTGTGCCGGTGAACAGGATATGCACGCCGGTGCCGCTGGGGCTGGCCTCGGTGTAGCTGTCCATCCGGGCAATGATCTGCACCGCCATATCGGAGAGGGCCCCGGTGGCCGGATCCCGGCAGTGGTCAATGTCGATGCCGCACAGCCCATCTCCCAAAAGCACCCCGACACCGCGCAGGCCATAGCGGGTGACCGCGGCCTGTGCCGCTGCCAGCGTGCCCCAGGTGGAGGGCTCGTTGGGCATGGCGTTCTTGCCGGTGGCGGGGTTGATGGGAGTTTTGGCAGCATCGAAACAGACCCAGCGGCGCGCCTCTTTCAAGGGTTGCGGGAACTGTTCGAGCATGAGCACCTCCGGTTAAAAGGGCATGTCGCCGTCATCGTCGGCGGGGGTAAAGCCGTCCGCGTCGGCTGCCGGAGCGGATGCGCCCAGCACCTCGTGGATGTCGCCCATGCCCAGATATTTGTCTACATAGGTGCGGGTGTACTGGGGGTTCTGTTTGTCGGTCTGCACATTGATGGCGCAGCGGCGGCCCGTGAACTGCGGCAGGATCTGCTCCAGTTCGCTCAGGCGTTCGAGGGGCAGCTGGATGGTCTGCAAAAAGCCCTTGAAATAAGGCAGGCCGTTCTTGTGCAGGCCGTAGCTGGTAAAGGCGTAGCGGCCCTTGTACTCGCCCTCGGTCACAACAAAAGACACGCTCAGGGCCAGACCGCCGCCCGTGCGGGCCACGATCTTGGCCTCCTTGATCATGGCGTTGTAACGGCCCACCGGCACGCTGCCGGAGCCGGTGCTGGCACTGGCCGAGGCAAATTCGTCATCCAGTGCGGCAAGGGTGCTTGCATAGTTCAGTTCGCTCATAGTAGTTACTCCTTTTCTGTGATGTTCATCTTTTTATAAAGGCTCCGGCGCTGCTTGTACTGCGTCAGGAGCTGGGGCGTCTTTTCGTCCACGATGTCCAGCACCAGCGCCTCGGTCTTGCCGGGGGCCGGGCGCTGGATGCGGCCAATGCTCTGCTGCACGATCACCTTGTTGCGGGTGGGCGTTGCCAGCACCAGCCGGTCCAGCCGGGGGATGTCCAGTCCTTCCTTGGCCAGCTGGTAGGTGGCAAACAGGATGCGCGCCTGCCCGTTCTTCATGCGGGCAAGGGCCTGCTGGCGGTCAGCCTTTTTGGTGCTGCCGCAGACGAACTCTGCCGCAAGGCCCAGGTCCAGCGCGTACCGGTGCAGCCGTTCCAGCACGGCCAGCGAGGCGGCCAGCACCAGCCAGCTGGTGCCCTCGGTGACGGCACGGTCCAGCACCGTTTCCACCGTGTGCATCCGGGCCTCGTCCGCTGCCATGTGGTGCATCAGGCGCACATAGTCGATGGGGCTCTCGTTGGCCCGGGGCGTGTACACGAAGGCGGTGGGCACGGTCTCCACCCGGGGCGTGATGGTGATCTGTTCCAGCTGGCCGGGGTCGATGACCGCCACCCTTGGGCCCAGCACCTGAAAGATGGTCTCACTCAGGCCGTCACTGCGCTGGTCGCTGGCAGTCAGGCCGAACCGCCACCGGGCGGGCAGGCACCGCAGCACCGCGGCAAACATGCTGGCGGATTCCGGGTTGTTGACCACATGGTGGCACTCGTCCACGATCACCACGCCCACGGTGCGGGACAGCTCGTCCAGCTCCATGCGGTACAAACTCTGCACGGTGGCAATGGTGAGTTTGGTGCCCAGGCGCTTGCTCTTGCCGGAGATCACGGCCACTTCCCGGTCGTCCAGACCAAGGCGCAGCTGGGCACGCTCCTTGGCCTGCTGGGCCAGATCCAGCGTGTGGGTGATCCAGAGGGCTGGCCGCCCCAGCCGGGCGATGAGCGCCATGCCGATCTCGGTCTTGCCGGCCCCGCAGGGGGCCACCAGCACGCCCTGACACCATTTGCAGGCAAGGGCGGCGTCCACGGCCTGCTTCTGGTAGTCCCGCAGGGTAAAGCCGGCCTTTTCAAAGGCGCAGGGCTCGCCCCGCAGGGTCCTGTCTTTGGACACGGTGCCTGCCGGGCGCTGCCGCCAGACTTCCTCGGCCATGCCCCGGGGCAGCGTGAGGGCGTTGCCCTTGATCTCGTACAGCATGATGGTCCTGGGAATGTTCCAGGCCGGGCGGCCCAGCCGCAGGGCGTTCTCGTAGCGGGGGTTCGGCACGGTCAGCTCCCGGATCAGCTGGTGCAGCAGCGGGGTGGGCACATCGGAGAGGTGCAGCTCTCCATCTAGGGTGTAGATCACGGGTGCACCACCTCCAGCACGTTCAGCAGGTCTGTGGGCAGGCCCTCCAGCTTCACACTGCCGCGTTCGCCGCTCTCGATGGCGTCCCGGATGTAGTACCACGGGAAGAAGCAGTCCACGGCAGGGGCGTCCCGCCGCACGGCCACCACGGCAACGCCGCCGGCGTCCTCCTTGCGGGAGAGGTTCTCCACCTCGTTGGGGCGGAAGGCCGAAAAGGGCAGGTTCCCTTTGGCAATGTGCTTGCACTCAATGCCCCAGCTGCGGCCGTCGATGGTGGCCTCGATGTCATAGGGCTGGCCGCCCCAGTCGGCGGGCCAGAGCCTTGCCCATGCCTGCGGGATGCCGCCCAGCACCGCCAGCAGATCGTCCTGCCAGCTTTTGCCCCGGGCGTTGCGGGCCTGCTGCAGCTGGTCCTTTTTCTGCCGGACACGGGCGTCACTGGGCTTCATAGGCGGCCTCCTTGTCCTTCTCGGCGGCACGGCGGGCCAGCTCGGCCTTTTTGGCGCAGGCGGCACACAGGCACTTGCCGTAGGTCTTGCGGGTGAAATCTGCCAGCTGGGCAAGGGTCATTTTGCCGGTGGCGGACACCAGATGCCCGCAGGCTTCGCAGCGCACCGGCTCTTTGCCCTCGTTGGCCCAGTCGGCCAGCTGCTTGCCCAGCTCCGGCGTGATGACCGCGTTCAGGCCGTCCAGAAAGGTCACGTCCTTGCTGGCGGTGGCAATGTGGTCACGGCCGATGTTCAGCATCAGGTCGAACTCATACTCCACATCGTCCCGCTGCACGGGGGCCATGCCCACCTTCACCGGCACCTGCTTGCCGCGGTCGTTCTCGGTGAGCACATAATCCTGCTTGACCCGCAGGGTGCAGATGGTGTGGCAGTTGACCGACAGCAGGTAGTTGATGAAATCGTTCTGGATGCGGCCGGCCTCGTCCCAGGCGGTATAGCTGTTCTTGTTGGGCTGGGCGGCAATGCCGGCCTTGATCTCCAGCACACCGCCGGAGCTGTTCCAGGCATGGGACAGGCTGTCCACGATGACCACGCCCTCCGGCCCGACGGTGCGTACGGCGGCGTCCACAGCCTCCTTGTAGTGGGCCGGGGAGTACGGCGGAGCGAGCTCGATGTAATAAAAGGCCCCGATGCCCAGATCCGAACGGTTGGCGTACAGCTGGCCGCGCTTGTGCTCAGTATCAATGAGGCAGATCTTCTTGAAATCCCCGCCGGTCATGCCGGAGGCCAGCAGCAGGGCGCCCAGCGTTTTGCCGCCGCCGGACACGCCGGCCAGCGCAATGCGGAGCTTGGATTTTTCTCGGGTGGCGACAGTTACTTCTACCATGTCAATTCTCCTTTTCCGTGTGCCAGACGCGGCAGGCGGTTGCCGCCGTGCGGGCAATCTCGGGCACGTTGGTGATATCGTTCCAGATCCAGAACCATGCCTCGGTGTCCTCATCCGTCCAGCGGGCCAAAATCACGCCGGGGTCAAAGGCACCCAGATTTGCCCCGCCGCTCACCACGGCAAAAGCGTCCAGATCAAAAGCGGCGGTCTCAAAATTGCCCAGCTGCACCAGAAACTCGGTCTCGGTGCGCAGGGGCAGGGGCTTCATGCCCAGATTGTAGGTCAGGGCGGTGCAGTCCGCAATAGCAAGGTCCCGCTCTGCGGGTTCCAGGGGCTTTGGGTCAAAGCCCTTCACCACCCAGGCGGCATACCCGATGCGGGGCAGGTCGGCCAGCCAGGTGACGATCTGGCCGGTGACCTCGCCGGGGCACTTTTCCTTGGGGATCAGCAGGGCCCAGCCGGCACCGGACAGGAAAAAGCAGTCCCGGAGCACCCGCTCGGTGCGGATGATCTTGATGCCGCCGCCCTTGTAGCTCTTTTTCATGAGCCGGATCAATGCTTTGTAATCGAATTTCATTCAAACAACGCCTCCCGTTCCGCGTCCTCTTCACTGCCGGCGGCAGTGGGGTTGATGGTGTTTTCTTCTTCCAGCGAGGACATGATCTCCCCGCAGACGGCATACAAAGGGGTGCCCATCTGGGCCAGCGAAGCGTCGGCGGCAACGGCGCTGCCAAACCAGTTCAGGTACATGGCCCGCACGCTGTCCGCAATGAACTGCGCCTGCTGGGCACAGGCCTGTGCCGGGGCAAGCAGCCCTTCGGCGTCCTCCTGATACTGCCGCAGCCGGGCCTGCGCTTCGGCGGCCTGCTGCCGGGCTTCCTGCACGGCGTTGCGGGACAGAGCCTCCGCCTGCCGCTTCACTTCGTCCTTGTCCACAACTCCGGTGATGGGCTGCTTTTTCAGGGCGTCCTCGGCTTTGTGGGCGCGGGCCTCGGCCTCTGCACGGGCCTGCTTTGCCGCCTCACACTCCCGTAGCAACTGCCCCTTTTCTTCGTGCAGGGCGTCGTTCTGGCTGACCTCGTAGTCAAGATTTTCTTGTGCCGCCTTTGCTTCGTCCTGTGCCTTGCTCACCATGTTCCAGGCTTCTTCCTCCCGGGCTTCGGCGGCGGTGGCACGGTCCTTCAGGCCGGAGATGTCGGCGTGAGCGGCTTCCAGTTGGGCCTCTGCGGCGTCGGCACGCTCCTTTTCGGCAGCAATGGCCTTGTCCTTGGCCTTGATCTGGGCAAGGGCTTCCTGATACTGCTTGTGTGTTGTGATATCACCGCTCTTGACCTGTGCCACCAGCTCTGCCGGGGCGCTGGGCTTTGCCACGGCATACAGCAGGGTGGCAGGCTGGACGTCCAGGATGGACTTGCCGTCCAGTTGGATGTTGCCGAATTTCTCAGACACACTGAGAAGCCTGTAGGCAGAGGACTTGCTAACACCGATAGAGGAGCACCAAGCCCGGAAGTTATCTTCACTGTGCTGGTTGTTGTGAGCTCGTCCCACAGTGGGACAAGCTCTACTGTCACCGTTGTCCAACTGTTGGACAACTCCGCCGCACAGGGCGTCATGCGCCATGGAAACGGCGTTGACCATCCAGCGCAGGCCGGTCTCGGCCATTTTCTTGCCCTTGGAGTACTGACTTTCGGCCATGTGCAGGACGTCCACCGTCTGAGTGTCCAGACCGGCATAGTCAAATGCAGTCGGCGTTTTCGTATTTGCAGGGAGCGTCAAGTTCGGTGATGAGGTGCCGCCCACAGCTTCGCCAGCAGAAAAACTTTCCGCAAGGACGGCAGGGCCCGATTCGCAGCCCTGTGGGGATGCTTCTTGGTTCAATGCGCTTGCATCCGCCCCATTTTCCGAGGTGGTCGACGTTGCCGTTGCTGCATTCAGAACAGCATTCTCTGCCGTAGTCACAGCAGCATCCGCATTCTGGGCAGGTGCACATGAGAGAATCTCCTTTGCTTTTTTGATGTCGGCAAGAATCTTTTCCATTTCCTGCTGCGGGGTCATGTCATTGCGGCTGCTGTCCGGATTGAAGAAATGTTCAAATAATGCCGCTTTGGCAGCAATGCCCTTTTTGTTTTGAGCACAGTACAGCGCGTATTGGTAGCGACCATTGTGGCAGTATTCTGTGGCGCGAATTTTGTCTCGAGAAAAGTGCCCGGTCAGCTCGCCCAGTGTGAAAGTCTCCTTGACCCATGCACTGATCTGCTCCAGAAAGCCGAAGTCCAGGCTGACCACAGAGCAGGTGCATTTGTCCTTGGTGGAACCGATGAACTGGGAAGCATAGGAGAGCGTTTTGCTCATGCGGCATTCATAACCCTTGGTCTTTTGCTCTAAGTTCTTGGCCTCCTCGTTCCACTCGTAGTTACCCCACGACAGGACGTAAGGGCAGCCATAGCATTCATGGCCCGGGCCGTACCCTTCCAAGCGGTTGCCGGTGTTGTCGGCATTGGTGGACTTTTTCACCCGCCGACCACACTTGCAGATGTAGGTGCTCATACCCGCACCTCCGTGTCCTTCAGGCGGTCCAGCATCTCAGACTGCAGATCTTTGCTCAGGGGCTGCAGGGTGTTGTTCCGCCAGCCGTAGCACAGGATGGGCCCATAGAGATGCTGGCCGCGATAAGTACGGCACAAGTCTCTGCCGTAGATGCCGTACACCAGCACTGCCGGCGTACGGGGCAGCACTTTCTGCTCACAGGGGCACTGCAGACGGGCCTCGATGCCCTGCAGGGTGTCCGGCAGAGAGGTGACTTCCGGGGCTTTCCCCGGCTCGATCAAGATACCTTTCATTGTGGTTCCTCCGTTGTATAACCATGTTTGACGCAGAGCTTTTCCAGTTCGATGTAGGTAAGATCGTGCAAAAACCGGACGTCGTGCTGGAAATCCATGGAGCGTGCGTCCGATAAAACGCCGAGAATCTCCAGTGCCGCCAGTGCCTGGCCCAATTCTCTTGCGGGTCGGCCGAGAATCTCGGTGCGGCAGTCCTTCTGGTAGTCCGGATCTGAGATATAATACCGATCCGGGCGCAGGACTCCGTCGGCAAAGCCACGTTCCAGATTACTTGCGGCCATGGAGAGTGCTGCGGCCGCTTTGTTCAGTGCGGCCAGCTGCTCATAAATCAGGCCGGAGTGCCATTCGGGCACATTTTTGATGTACGCCAGCAGCGATTTTTGGTTTTCTGTCAGCATTTTCTTGTAAAAACCTCCAAAGTGTGTTATTCTTCGGGGTGATGGAGTGTTCAAACCATCACCTATGGGGCTCGTCCGTGCTGCGAACACGGGCGGGCCTTTTTGTTGTGCGGGGCAGGCTGTCCACCTCGCTGCGCGGGATGAGCTCCCGCTGGCAAATGTACTTGACGTGCTGCCTGCCGTCCTTGAGCCAGTGGCAGACGGAAGCGGCAAAACTGTTGGCGCTGGCGTAGCCCAGCCGCCGGGCGCACATGGCAGCCGTGCCGCTGGCCAGCAGGTCACCGCTCTTGGCGTCCCAGACCGTATACCAAAAGGCATTGTTGACAAAGTCAGCCATGGGGGATGTCCTCCATGAGCCGCAGCACACCTTCCAAGTCCTCAAGCACAAGAACATAGACCTCAATTCGTGCTTCGAGCTTGTAAAGCTCAGACGCCCAGCGGGTCGTTGTCATAGCATTGCTGTCTTGCTGGCAGAGCTGCCCGTACTTCTGCTGCAGGCTCTCGACGTACTCCTTGGCGGTCATGCGTCGGCCTCCTTTGTGAGCTTAAGGACACGGTCGAGGATTCTGCCCTGTGCCTCAAGCGTCCGGACAGTGCACTTAAGCGCCCAAATTTCGGCGTCCAGCAGCTTGTCCTTTGCGTAGAGCGCCAGAGTGTACAGCAGGTTGATGAGCTTCTTTTTCAGCATCAGCCCACCTTCTTCCGGCTCTTCACGGTATTCTGGGGCTCCTTGTGGACTTTCCGGCGGGCCTGCTCCTCGGCGTCCTGCACGGCAAAGCTGATGCGCATCAGGGCAAGGGCCGCCAAAATCAGCACCATGGCGGTGGTGAACTCGCCGTCGGTGATCGTGCCGCCCAGCTGGGCCCCGCCCTCGATGCCCATAGCATACAGCAGGCCTGCGCCCAGACTGGCGGCTGCCAGCACCTGCAAAACGGTGGATTTGATTTTCATGCATCTTCCTCCTGAAAATAGTCGCTTGCGGGTGTGCAGTCATCCAACGCCCACCCTACGACCGGATGCCACTCGCCATCTGCAAAAACCTGCAGGCCGGTGTGGTGCTCGTCCTGAGTGCGTCCGCCCAGCTGGTAGTGGCCGGATGCCCGGCTTCCATCCCAGCGGAACCATTTGTTCCAGAACAGCGGTGCAACGTATGCGCACCCGATGGGGACCTGCGCCCGCTCACGGGCGGGGATAATTGTGGTGGTCATGTGGTTTCTCCTTACTTGTAGCTGCGCTTCTGGACGCTGGTGCGGCCATAGCGCATGAAGTAGATAAAGCCAAGCCGCGGGATGCGGATGGTGCTGCCATACAGGATCACCGGGAAGCCCAAGGCTCCGGCATCGATCTGTGCCTGGCTGCGGATGGACTGCACGCTGCAGCCCAGGAACTGCGCCACCTGTTCGGCGGTCAGGGTCTGCTGGGGGTAGGTCTCCAGCTCGTCCAGCGTGGTGGGGAACGGGGTCTTTTCCATAATCAAGCCCCCTTCATGCCACGGGCCGCCCCGCCAGCTGCTTCAGGCTGGAAACCAGCTTGATGGATTCGGCGGCGGTCTCCATCTGCTCGAATGCGTCCTCGTCCATGCCCTTGCACATGCTGTGGATGCGGATCACACGATCCACGTCCTGCTGGGTAAGGTTATACATGGCGGGGTTCAGGGTGTTGTTCTTGTTGCGTGCCATATGTAGCACTCCTTTCTGTGGGTGGCTCCCACGACCGCCCCGATCAGGGCGGTTTCGACCTTTGCCGGAGGTCATCATCAGGTGGGGCTATTCAGGGCGAATATTCCACGCTTCAATAGTTCGTTGCCAGCCCAATTCCCCGCGATGTTCATAAAAATCGCGGGTAAATGTGATATTGCATTCCGGACATCTAATCCGAATGCCCTCGGTATTAGATTCAGTGATGGTCGTATGCTCCTGCCCGCAGAAAGGGCAAGGCTTCAATACTTTCTTTTTCACGATTTAGCCCTCCAATTTTGCCACGACGGAAGAGTCATCATCAGGTGGGTTGTGAGCGGTTCCCTTCTGCGGTAGAATAGAGGGGCAGAAGGGAGGTGGAAATAATGGAACCTACGGCAAATGCGGGAATGTCTGTTTCAGACTGGTCATCGTTGGTAGCGATGGTTGTAGCAATCTGTGCATTGTTTTCTCCGGCTTTAACAGCCTTCTTCAACAATCAACATCAGCTTGAAATGAAAAAAATTGGAGTATGAACATCAGGAACGCGAAGCACAGCAAAAGCGAGAACGCGAAATATATGAAGGTTATATTCGAGCTGCCGGTGCTGCGATTCAATATCAGACCAAAGAAAGCATTCAAACCTTTGGAGAGCATTCGGCTCTTGCAATGTACTATGTACCAGAAGAATTACGCGCTGATATGGTTTTGTTGGAAAAGCTCGCGCAACGTAGAGAAAGCTATGATGATTTGCTTGTAAGAAAAGTGGAATTGCTGAATAGAATCATTGTTAAAATGCGAGAGCTACGAGGAGCACAGTCGTCAACGCACCAACAATGATGGAGTAGATGGGATACCACGTCATGAGATCCGGCACGAGTTTCTTTGTGAGCAGATTGCACAAGACGATGACAGCCCAGAGTATCGGAATCAACTTTAGCGTAAACACTGTGGACAATCCTCCTTATTCAGATTTATCCGAATTATGATATGGTAGCTCGGCATTCTGCACCACCAGCTACTCTCTGCCGTCACGCCAGTCCGGTTGACCAACTCTTCCACAAGCTGCGAAGTCGGTACATCTTTCAACGCCCAGCGTTCCGCTTCCGACGGTTCGCTGGGCTTTTTGTTGTTGTCCATGTGGTTCACCTCCTTGTGTGCACCTCGCTCCTGCGGTAAAATGGAGAAAAGCAGGAAGGAGGTGTAATTGTGGCAGACGATTCCTATGAGTTTGAAGCATTGCCCACAGAACGACAGGAGCTGCTTTTGGACTGGATTCGGGAGAATCTAAAGCCCATCCTGTCCATCAATCCGAAAAGCGGCTCCGGTGCGCTGAAACATCTGGTTCAGCTTGCTCCCGGCGAAAACTCGTACTTCACAAATGGAGAATTCAAGGGAGCAATGCTAAAAGCCGGTTATCGGACTGAAAACAGAGAAGCGGTAAACTGGACATTTAACGTTTCTCAGCGCTCTCCTGCCATTCTGGCAGCAAAGCATCCAAAGTGACGTGCAGGACTTCCCAATCCTCATAGACTGTCAAGCCCTGTTCCCGCAGGAGCTTTGCAGCAGTGGTCTTGCCGGTAGGGCCCTGCGGCCCGTCAATAATGATTGCTTTGTACGGCCATCCCTGCATCTTGCGTTTGATGCTGGGGATGGCTTTTTTGAATTCTGCGAAGGTCATCCTCTTCACCTCCTTTGTTGAAAACGTGCTGCAATTTGTTGACTGCACGACAAGTATAAGTCATTGAACAACATTTGTCAAGAGGCACTTTGTTGATTTTTCCAACAAAAAGGCCTTGACGCTTTAACGTGCACCTGCTATAATGATGGCAAAGGGGGTGACTAAAATGACGATAGGCGAACGAATTAAGGAGGTCAGAAAAACTGAAAAGCTGACTCAACAAGAATTTGCTGACCGGTTGAATCTTAAACGCAATACGGTTGGCAGCTATGAAGTAAACGTTGTTGACCCTAGTGACCGCACTATTAAAGATATCTGCGATAAGTTCGGCATCCGCGAAGAATGGCTCCGTACTGGTGAAGGTGAGATGCACTTGGGCGAGGACGCCCGGTCAGAAAAAATAGAGGACTTCATTAACGGCGTAGTTCGTGATGATGACGACACCTTCAAAAAGCGTTTTCTGGAGATGCTGGCAGGGCTTGACCCGGCGGACTGGGAACTCTTGGAGCGCATGGCCGAAAAATTGACGCAAAAAAAAGAGGAGAACCCGTAAAAGGTTCTCCCCCCTGAGTGCTGGAAGGTCAGTCGATCAGACGCTTTGCGCAGACCCACACAAGGCGCAGTTTGCGATGGTCAGCCCGTTCCAGCAGTTCCATGATGGCGTTGATCAGTTCTTGGCGTGTCATCTTTTGTGCATCTCCTTGGCGGTTGTAACTTTCGTGTGTATTATACAACTGCTTGGTGTTTGATGCAAGAGAAGATGCCATTAAAAATTTCGATGGATAAATTTTGCTAAATAAAAAACGCCCGGCCATGTTGCAGCATGACCGGGCAGAAAAGGAGGAAAACGGAATTGACTTTAAATCAGGATTGTATCCGTGATGTGCTGCTGCAGGTCGAGGCTGCAGGGCTGGCGGATCACATCACGGAGAAAACGCTTCATGCGAAGCTGCCAGCCTACACAGAGGACGAAATCTGCTATGCCTGCTATATGCTGGGTGATGCAGGTTATCTGGAGATTGAGAAAGACCGCTATATTCGTCACGTTGGTGTGACGGTCCATGGAATGACTTATAAAGGGCACGGCTTTCTTGATCAGATCAGAGACGCAACGGTATGGGACAAGGTGAAAAAGCGGGCAAAAGCGCTTGGAACAGTGGCCCTGACAGCACTGGCAGATATCGCAAAGGATGTTATTGCGGCGAAGCTGTCTGGCTGATGTCAAGATCGACGTCACCATCAGCAATGAAATCAAGTCGAACGTGCGCACCCCAGTGATCACTATCCTGCTTGACTTCGTAAGCAAGCACATTGCTGATTTCGGTGCCGTTGACGGCGATAAAAGAGTATTTATCTTTTATGTGGATTTTGAGGGAATTCACGGAGATGGCTCCTTTCGATTAGTTTCCTTGTTATTATTATACATCAAAATTATGCTAAAGTATAGCATGATTTTGACTTGCAAACAAAACAAAAACGCCCCCGGTGCTACCAACACCGAGAGCGTTTATAGAATGGCTTGCCCACAAGGGTACAAGACAACCTAACCAACTGTTATTGTACTCCAAAAGGGCAGGCTTGTCAAAGTGTACCCTTCTGGAGGTGAAAAGAATGTTTGAATGCCCGAAATGCCACAAGGAGCTGCCGGACGGTGCAGCATGGTGCTGTTGGTGCGGCGCAAAGCTGGTGGCCACACGGAAGCCCCGTGCCCGGTCGAACGGGGAGGGGAGTGTCTACCAGTACGGCAATGCCGGCAAGTGGCGTGCCGAGATCAACATCTATAAGGATGGTGTGCGTTACCATAAGATCCGCAGCGGCTTCAAAACCAAGCGGGATGCCGTGCAGGCCCTGCCGGAGATGCGGGAGCTGGTGTTGAACGGGCAGGAGTTTGCCCAGGACGCCACCCTGCAGGAGCTGTGGGAGATGATCTGTGCGCAGACCCTGCCCAAGCTGAGCAAGGACAAAGCCAGCCATTACCGCACGGCCTGGGCGGCGCTGGAACCGCTGAAGAATGCCAAGATCCGGAGCCTGCGTTATGCGCACCTGCAGCCGATCGTGGACGCCCGCGAGGGCGGGTACTACCCCAAGCGGGATATCAAGGCCCTGCTGGGCAAGATGTACACGCTGGCCCTCAAGTACGAGTATGCCGATAAGGATTACTCCAAGCTGCTAGATCTGCCGCCGATCAGCGCCAGCACACGCACCGCCCTGACCGAGGACGAGGTGCAGCGGATCTGGCAGGACTACGATGCCGGCCACGAGTTTAGCCGGTACTGGCTCATCATGGCCTACACCGGAATGCGCACCGGTGAGATGCTCACGATTCTGAAAACGAACACCCACCTGGCCGAACAGTACTGCACCGGCGGCATCAAAACGGACGCCGGCAAGGCCCGGCAGATCATCTTCCCGGACAAGATCATGCCGCTTGTGCGGGAAGCCTACCGCAGCGGCACCAAGCGCCTGTGTGAGGTGGACGAGAAAACCTTCTATGCCGAGTGGCACGACATGGCCCAGCGTGTGGGTTTGCAGCCAGACATGACACCGTACTGCCTGCGCCACACCACGGCCACGCTGCTGGCTGTGGAAAAGGTCGCCCCGGCCATTATAAAGGAAGTGCTGGGCCACACAGACTATGCGGTCACGCTGGGCTACACCCACATCCCGCTGGAAGAAAAGCTGGACGCCATGAACAAGCTGAAGTGAAACGTTTATAAAAAGTTTACAAATTTGCAATAAAAAGGCGTGGAACGATTGCAAATTTAACACATGTATTATATACTATAAGTAGGAAGGGGGTTGAAAGTATGATGATTACTGTACCGGTTCAAGCTGCGTGCAATACGATTCTGTACAAGGCATTTAAAGAAAAAATCCCCGTTACTCCGATGAAATTACAAAAACTTCTTTATTTCTCGCACAGAGAGTATTTGAAGAAAACGGGGCAGCCGCTGTTCAACGAACGCTTTGAACCGTGGCCGTATGGTCCGGTGCTTCCGAGTGTGTATGAAGAATTCAGGTCGTTCCATTCCAGCCCGATCACAATGTTTGCGAAAAATGCAAATGGCAGTGCAAGTGTCCTTTCGGAGCAAGGTGCGCCGGAAGCGTATCAGGCTATTAGTGCCGTGTGGGAGCGGTACAAATTATGGTCTGGCATTGCCTTGTCCAATTTGACACATATGGAAGGTTCTGCGTGGCGTAAGGCAAAGGAAGAACGGTTACCGTTCCTCAAAGAGGATGATATTAAGGCGGAGGAAATTGGTTGATGGCTTCGGATGATTATGAAGTGAACTCTCCGGAGTCGGAGCAGGAACTTCCGGCGTCTGCCGCAAGCGCGGGAGCTGCAATCTATGATATCCCATCCGAGGATGCGGAAAAGATAGAGCGCCGAGCGCAAGCAAAAAAGGCCGAGCAAGAGATCCATTTAAAAGACAATGCGTTCAGTTTACTATGCGCCTGCTTAGTGGGTGGTGTAGTTTTGTACATTATCGATACCATAGTTTTGTGGAATGATAAAGCATCTAGCTCTATACTAACAACAATACTGGATCTGGATAAAACGGTTATTACATTTTTGCTAGGCTATCTGTTTGCCTACGAAAAGCCTAAAAAATAAGCTGCTGCATAGGAAGGTCTACGCAGCAGCTTTTCAGTTAGACTGAATTACGAGCAAGATCGTTGTACAGCATCTCAAGGAACTGCACAGCGCTGGGGCAGCCATCCAACGGGTAGCCCGCCAATTCCTGCACACGGGAAGGGTTGGTGTGCCATGCGGTCTGTGCGGCCCGACGGATGGTGCTTTGAATAGCCGTCCAGTCGCTGCATTGCTTGTCAGCAATCGGCTCATAGACCTCTTTCTGGACAGCTTCCAGACGGTCCTCCTGTTCCCAGATAAGCCGCAGGCAGTCGGCAATGATGGAGTAAGAACGCATACTGCGGATGATGCCCAGAGGCCGGAGTGTCTGAGCAATGCGCAGCGGGAGCGTGGAAGAATCAGTGATGGGCACTTTTAAACACATCCTTTCCGACTTGTGGAATATCCAAGAAAGAGTGTAAACGAAAAGTGTCGAATTGTGCCAAAAGCGCTGAAAAGCGTTGCAAAAGGTCGGGATTTGCTGAAATGTGACAGGGCGTAAAATGGGGGATTGATGGCAGATGGCGAGAAAATGCACTTCCAAAACATTACATGAGCACTCCTTTTTTGTGCGGCAGTTCGTTTGAAAGTGCTTGGATTTTCTCCCCTGCTAAGGGCGTAGGTCGTCTAAACAACGGCGCGAGGGTTCAAATCCCTCCTACTCCGCCAAGAAAAAGCTCGATGATCCATTGAGATCACCGGGCTTTTTCCATTTTTGTGCGCAAAAAAGAAGGGACACCGGCTTTTGAAAGGCCGGTGCCCCTTCCGGGTCACAGCAGCAGGTTGGTGATGCAGGCCAGCAGGGCCAGATGCACCGGGTAGAACCAGTAAAAGGCCTTTTTTTGCAGCGGACTGCACGCGCCGCGCTGTCCGTTATAGAACCAGACCAGCACAAAGGCCAGCGGGGCGGTGAGCTCGAACAAAAACAGCGCTGCGCCCGCAAGGCACTGCCGCTTGCGGTTTGCGCGGGTGAGGTATAAGGCGCAGATGATCAGCACGCCGATGGCGTTGTAGTCGGTATTGGCAGCCAGCGCCAGCGCAGCGCAGCCCCCGGCACACAGGATGCCCTGCCAGCCGGGCAGGCCGTTTTCCTTTTCAAAGCGCTTGAGCCCCGCCATGGCCAGCACGCCCAGCGCCAGCGTCCAGTAAACATTCTGCGCGCCCGGGAAAAAGGGGGTGCGGAAGAACGCAAGGTCAAAGGGTACCTCGCTCAAAAGGCCGAACAGCACCAGCCGCCCAAGGTAGCCCTTGACGTTGTGGGTGTGCACAAAGCCCTCCACCAGCAGAAAGCAGAACAGCGGAAAGGCCAGCCGCCCGGTGAAGCGCAGCACCATGTCCAGCCGGTACAGCGGGTAGGCAGAAAGGGTGTCTTGGGAGAGGGTGCCGGCATCCAGCCCGGGCGTAAGGATGCCCGCCTCGATGCAGGACGCACCGATGTGATCCACCAGCATGGTAATGCAGGCAATGGTTTTAAGAGCGGTGCCGCTGAAGGTGCGGCGCGGGGAAAGTGCAGTCATAAAGAACACCTCGTTCAGTTTGCAAAAAATCGTTACAGGAACTATAACGAAGGAAAGGCGGCGTTTCCTGCAGAAATCGCGGCAAAATCTGCACAGAGCGTGCAAAAATCGGGGCAAAAACGCTTGACAGAAAAGGCGCGGGATAGTACAATCAAGAAGATAATTGAACTATCTCAAACGAAAGATGAAAAAGATTCACAGAGAATCGGGCGTCTCCGAACCAGAATAATCAGGAAGGAGGCTTTGGGGCATGACGCTTTTTTCCTACGAGATCTTCGATGCAGTGGCACGGCAGGGCAGCTTCAACAAAGCGGCCCAGCAGCTGCATCTGACCCCTTCGGCCATCAGCCACGCCATTGCCGTGATGGAGGAGGAACTGGGCTTTGCCCTGTTCAACCGCGGAAAAAACGGCGTATCCATGACCAGTTATGGTGCTTCGCTGTACCCGTCCATCCGTGCGGTGCTCAACAGTGACGAGGCACTCAAGCAGAGCATTGCCCGCCTGAACGGCCTGGAAAAAGGCAAGGTGAAGCTGGGTGCATTCAACTCGGTGTGCGCTTCGCTGCTGCCGGGCCTGCTCAAGAGCTTCGCGGCCCAGTACCCTCAGATCGAAATTGAAGTGTATCAGGGCACCTACGACGATGTCAAGGAGTGGCTGCGCACCGGGCAGGTGGACGTTGCGTTCCTTTCCTCCACCTGCAAGGAGGAATTCAACCTCACCGAGCTGTTTCGGGAGCCGCTGCTGTGCATCGTGCCGCAGGACTGGCCCGAACCCCAGGACGGCGTGATGACCCCTGCTCTGATGAACGGCCAGAGCTTTGTGGTGCAGTGCGATGCCACCGACGCCGAGATGCGGCAGTTCCTCAAGAAGTACAAGATCGGCACCGAGCGCCGCTGCCACGTCATCGACGATCAGTCCAACATCGCCATGGTGGAGGCCGGACTGGGCATTTCCATCATGCCGCAGATGCTGCTGCGGGACTGCAAGGCCGCCGTCAAGGTGTATCCCATCGAGCCGGAGGAGTACCGCGTGGTGGGCTTGGCCGTGCAGCGCCCGGCCTCCATGGCTCCCGCCGTGGAGCAGATGTTCCACCACATCGTGGACTACTGCCGTCAGCTGGAGCTGCCCCTGTGACCTGTTCAGTATAACACAAAGCGGCCGGTGCGGGAAACACCGGCCGCTTTTGCATAAAACAAAAACCTTTGCTGCCGGAGCGAAGGTTTCTGCACGGCGTTGCTTTACACTGCCAGAAATTTCCGGTATAATGAAGGGTAGAACAGAGCAAAACGCCAAAGGAAGAGGTTTTTATGGAGACTGCGGGGTACGATTCCAGCCGGCCGCTGGCCGAACAGGTTGCACAGCGGATCAAGGACTACATTCTGGAAGAAAAACTGAAGAGCGGCGACAAGCTGCCCACTGAAACAGCGCTTGCCCGCGAGATGGGTGTGGCACGCAGTACCGTGCGCGAAGCCATCAAGCGGCTGGAGTCACAGAACATTCTGACCGTGCGCCACGGCGCGGGCTCTTTTGTGACCGACCAGCCCGGCCTGGCGGATGACCCGCTGGGGCTGGATTTCATTGAGGACAAGGAGCGTCTGGCCTTCGACCTGCTGGAGGTGCGTAACATCATCGAGCCGGCCATTGCCGCGCTGGCGGCGCGCCATGCCACCCCGGAGGACATCGCCGAGATGGAATCGCTGTACAACCTCATGGAATACCACATCCTGCATGGGCAGGACTATCTGGACGAGGATATGAAGTTCCACCGGACCATTGCCCGCGCCAGCGGCAATCTGGTGGCTCCCCAGCTGGCTCCCATCATCACGGCGTCGGTGGAGGTGTTCACCGAGGGCACCCACCGCGCTCTGCTGCAGGAGACCCTGGACACCCACAAGGCTGTACTGGAGGCCATCAAGTGCGGCGACAGCACCTGGGCACGGGATGCCATGACCCTGCACCTTTCCTACAACCGCGACCTGTACCGGAAGATGCACCGCGCCCGCAGCGGTGAACCGCCCCTTGCTCCCAAAGTGCCGGAATGGGTGCTGCAGCTCAAGGAGCTGGCCAAGCCCGAAGAACCGGAAGAAAAAGAGTAAATCGAACGCAAACAGCCCGCATGACGGAGCACGATGCTCCTGCCATGCGGGCTGTTTTTCTGTGTTAACTCAGGCGGCGGGATGCATTACCACTCGGCAACGCTGCCGTCCTTGTGACGCCAGACGGGGTTCTTCCACTCGTGCGGGGTCTTGTTCTCCTCCAGCACCAGTTCCTTGTTGACGTCCACGCCCAGACCGGGACGGACGGGCAGCTGCACGCGGCCGTCCACGAACTTGAAGTCGTCCTGGTTCTTGACATAGTCCAGCACGCTCTTGCCCACGTTGTAGTGGATGCCGATGCTCTGCTCCTGGATCACGGCGTTGTAGCAGGTGGCGTCCACGTTCAGGCAGCTGGCCAGAGCGATGGGGCCCAGGGGGCAGTGGGGAGCCAGGGCAACGTCGTAGGCTTCGGCCATGGAGGCGATCTTCTTGACCTCGGTCAGGCCGCCGGCGTGGCTCAGGTCGGGCTGGATGATGTCCACGCCGCCGGCCTGCAGCAGGCGCTTGAAGTCATACTTGGTGAACAGACGCTCGCCGGTGGCAATGGGCACATTGCAGGCAGCGGCGATCTCCTTGAACACCTCCATGTTCTCGCACAGGACGGGCTCCTCGATGAACATGGGGTCGAACTCTTCCAGCTTCTTGGCCAGGACCTTTGCCATGGGCTTGTGCACACGGCCGTGGAAGTCGATGGCGATGCCGAAATACTTGCCGCAGCTCTCCCGGATGGCGGCCACGCGCTCCAGAACGGCGTCCACCTTGTCGTAGGTGTCGATCATCTGCAGCTCTTCGGTGGCGTTCATCTTGATGGCGGTAAAGCCGGCATTCTTGCGCTCCAGAGCAGCAGCGCCCACGTCGCTGGGGCGGTCGCCGCCGATCCAGCTGTACACGCGCATGTTGTCGCGGCAGGCACCGCCCATGAGCTGGTAGACCGGGGCGTTGAAGAACTTGCCCTTGATGTCCCACAGGGCCTGATCAATGCCGGCAATGGCGCTCATCAGCACGCCGCCGCCGCGGTAGAAACCGGCGCGGTACAGCACAGCGGAAAAGTCCTCAATGCGCATGGGGTCCTTGCCGATGAGGTAGGGCTTCATCTCCTGGACACAGGCCAGAACGGTGGCGCAGTGGCCTTCCAGCACGGGCTCGCCCCAGCCGGTCAGGCCCTCGTCGGTCACGATCTCAACAAAGCCCCAGCGGGGACGGACGGTATAGGTGTTGACTTCAACGATCTTCATGGGAAATCATCCTTTCTCTTGTATTGCAGAAGGTTTCAATGGGTTCAGGTTCAGCGCTGGATCTGGTCCACCATGCCGCGGACGTAGGCGGCGCAGGCTTCCCAGTCGTTGGCGGCCACGGCGTCCTTGGGCATCAGGCTGGAGGCCAGGCCCACGCTGATGCAGCCGGCGTCAAAGAACTCGCGGATGTTGGCGGGGCTCACGCCGCCGATGGCCATGTAGTTGGTGCCGTCAAAGGGGCCCTGCAGGTCCTTGACGTAGTGGCGGGGCATGCTGCCGGCCGGAAACAGCTTCATGGTCTTGTAGCCGAACTGCAGGCTGGTGGCCACGTCGGTGGGGGTCAGCACGCCGGGCAGCAGGGCGATGTCGTTCTCGGCGCAGTAGCTGAACACATCCAGCGGGGTGCCGGGGGTCAGAAGGAACTGTGCACCGGCGTCCAGAGCGGCTTTGCAGCGCTCCACGGTGATGGCGGTGCCGGCACCCACGGTGCAGCGGTCCCCGAAATGGGTGCGCAGCATCGTGATCTGCTCCAGGGCGTGGGGGCTATTCAGTGCCACCTCAAAGAAGGGGGCACCGCCCTGCACGGCGGCCTCGGCGTAATCAATGGTCTTTTCCAGCGGAACGTTCCGCAGGATGGCCAGCAAAGGGTGTTTGGAAACCAGATCGTAAGTGTCCATACAAAAAACTCCTTTCGGCAAACAATGAAACCGGCGGTTTCAGCGGATCAGCGGTAGGTGATGGCAGCGCCGGTGAGGGAAGCTTCCATCTGGGCGGCGTCGGGGTAGCCCTCCACGTCGCCCGGGGTCTGGGTGGCCAGGGCGCCGCAGATGGCACCCATGCGGCCTGCGGTGACCACATCGCGGCCCTGCAGGATGCCGGCCAGGAAGCCGGCATTGAAGCCGTCACCGGCGCCGATGGGCTCAATGGGCTTACAGGGGTAGGGCGGCAGCTTTTCGCGGGTGGTCTTGTCGGCCACCCAGGCACCGTTGCCGCCGTCCTTGATGGCCACATACTGTGCGCAGCCGTCGCGGAACAGCAGATCGAAGATGGCATCCGGGTCGCGCAGGCCGAACAGGGCGTCGGCCTCGTCCAGGCCCAGCAGCACGATCTCGCTCTGCAGGGTCAGCTCCCGGATCAGGGGGGCGTAGTCCTGCCCACGCCACAGCTTGCGGCGGATGTTGGGGTCAAAGCTGATGGCAACGCCTTTCTCCTTGGCCAGAGCAAAGGCGGCTTTGGTCATGGCCAGGCAGCTCTCGCTCAGCACGGGGGTGATGCCGCTCATATGCAGCACCTTCACGCCGTCCAGCAGGGCGGGGGTCACGTCCTCGGAGCACAGGTGGCTGGCGGCGCTGTTCTCACGGTAGTAGAACACTTTGGTCTCGCCCACGCCGGTCTCCTTGAACATGATGCCGGTGCGGTGGTCGGGGTCGTAGATGACACGGGAACAGTCCACGCCCTCGGCACGGAGCTGATTGCGGATGAAGCAGCCAAACTCGTCGGTGCCCAGGCGGCTGACCCAGGCGGCCTCCAGGCCCAGCTTTGCCAGACCCACGGCTACGTTGCTCTCGGCACCGGCGGTGCGGATGCCGAAGTTCTGCACATAGCGCAGGGCACCCACGCTGTCCGGGGTGAAGGCGGCCATGGTCTCGCCGATGGTGATCAACTGAGGCATAAATAACACTCCTTTTCTTATAGGGCTCAGAACTGCAGTTCTACGCTGCAGAGCATTCGTTCGATTTGACGCCGGGCTTCGTCCAGCGCCTGCCGGGCGCTGGCGGCGGCAGCGTCGCTGTAGCGCTCCAGCGGGAAGGCGACGCTCAGCGCGGCCACCACTTTGCCGCTTTTGCGCAGCGGCACGCCGATGCAGCGGATGCCCCGGGTGCTTTCCTCACACTCGTAGGCAAAGCCGCTGGCCCGGATCTCGGCCAGCTGGTCGGCCAGGAGCCGGAAGTCGGTGATGGTGTGCTCGGTCAGCGGGTACAGGCCGTCGTAATACAGGGCCTTGAGCTGGGGCAGCTGGTAGTCGGCCAGCAGAGCCTTGCCCACGCCGGTGGCGTAGGCCGGCAGGCTGCGGCCCTCCACCGTGACGGTACGGCTGCGCAGCGGGGACTCCACCTTTTTGAGGTAATAGACATCCCCGTTTTTCAGGCTGCCGAGGTGGCATGTCTCGTGGCAGACCGACACGATGTCGTGCATCAGGCGGTAGATCTCCCGCAGGGCGCTGGCTTCGTCCAGATAGGTGTTTCCAATGCGGAACGCCATGCGGCCGATGCGGTAGTGATGATCCTGGTCGTCCAGGGTCAGGTAGCCGCGGGCCCGCAGGGTGTGCAGCAGCGGGGAGATGCTGCCTTTGGCAATGCCCAGCTGCTGCGACAGCTGGGTAAGGGTGTAACCGCTGCCGTTCAGGCTGCACAGCTCCAGAATATCCAGCGCGCGTGCCAGGGAACGGTGGGCATCTCCGGAAGGCATGGGTCTCACTTCCTTTCCTTATATATAGGGCCTCTGAGAGGCATTCGGACCAGGTCGGGAAAACGACGAAGGTGTTCCGATGTGTTCCGCACAGGAATCCTGAAAACACCGGACGTGTTCGGATATCGGGCTGTATTGAAACTTGTGTTCCGATATCTGAACAAAAATTGTGCGCTTTCTGGTTCGGACGGCTGAAAATTGCAGGCCGTCCGCCCTTTTTTCGGCGGCCGGAGCGCCGCCGATCGTTGCCTTTTGCACGGGATGCAGACGCTTTTGGGGCCTGCGACGGCATTGTCGGACAACTTAATAAATTACAAACGATTAAAAATAAGCGCAACATCGTTGCTTTTGAAAAGGACTTGGATTTTTTTCTGTAAATCCCTGCTCCAATTTCAGTATACGACACCGGAAAATAGACTGCAAGGGGCAGTTTGTTTTTCGTGGAAATGACATAATTATGAACAGGAAAACTATAAAATACGCCAAAAATGGTTCTTTTTGAAGAAAATGTTAAAAATCTATTGACGGATGATGCAAAAATTGGTACATTTATTTCAGCAAGGTTGTTGTCGGACAACGACCCCACGGTGCCGGCCCGCAGCGGGGAAATGTCTGACAGCCACATCGGCCCGAGCGGACCCTGCGCTGGGCTGAGGAAAATGTTTCTAAGGAGGAAATGAAACTATGTTGGATCCCAAATACATCCCATTGTTTATCGGCGGCTTTATTGCATGGATCTGCTTTATGATCTTTGTGGGCTGGATCACCAGCCGCGGCAAGAATGAGGGTAGCAGCTTCCTGACCGGCGGCGGCAACCTCGGCTTCTTCCTGATCTTCTGCACCGTGGGTGCAACCATGATCGGCACCGGTTCTTCCATGGGCGCCATCGGCAACGGCTTCAACCACGGCTGGGGCGGCGCCATCTACGGCCTGGGTGCATCGGCGGGTATCCTTTCTATGCTGCTGTTCACCAAGGCAAAGAACAAGGGCTTCCTGACCATGTCTGAGGAAGCACAGTATTACTACGGCGGCAAAAAGATCATCCGCCAGGTTATGGGCTTTATGATGTTCGTCATCGAGATCATCTGGCTGGGCAACCACCTGAACGGCGGTGCCAAGTACCTGGCTTACGTCACCCAGCTGCCGGACGTTACCTGTAAGATCATCACCGTTCTGGGCTTCGGCATCTACGTGTTCATCGGCGGCTACATGGCCGTTGTTACCACCGATGCTGTCCAGTTCATCGCCATCCTCATCGGCTTTCTGACCATCGCTTTCCGTGCCATCCCCCTGGCAGGCGGCTATCAGAACGTGGTGGATACCTTCACCGCTGCTGGCAAGCCCGGCGCAATGACCTTCTACGGCCTGGGCTCCTACGGTGTCATGGCTGCGATCGCGCTGGTCTTGTCCACGGCAATGGGCGTTATCGGTACGCCCACCCACCGTACCCGTATCTACACCTCCAAGGACGAAAAGACTGCCCGCAAGGCCTTCCTGGGCCAGGGCATCCTGCTGTTCGGCTGGAGCTTTGTTACCGCTATCATCGGCATGAGCTGCTTCACTATCGCCACCATGAATGGTGACACCCTGGCCAGCGGCGACTACGCCTTTGCTTACATGGCTACCAACGCACTGCCCCCGATCATCGGCATGATGTTCATGATCTGCGGCCTGTCCGCTACCATGTCCTCCGGTGACTCCGACGCCATCTCCGGCGTTACCATCCTGCTGACCGACGTGTACCCCAGCGTCACCGGCAAGACCATCAAGGAAGAGGATTACGCCAAGTACAGCCGTATCGCTCTGATCTGCACCCTGGGCGCTGCCTTCTTCATCACCCTGTTCGTCAACGACGTTATCGGCTACATCTCCACCATCGTGGGCGCCTTCCTGCCCGGCGTCGCAGTCGCAATGCTGCTGGGCCGCTTCTGGAAGCGTGTCAACTGGCAGGGCGGTCTGGCCTGCATCGGCTCCGGCACTCTGCTGGGCGTGCTGATCCTGGTGCTGCCTTCCTTCAAGAACTGGATCAACGCCACCATGGGTGGTCCGGCTGTGCCTGCTACCATCATTTCTCTGGTGTTCGGCATCGTGGTCTCTCTCATGTTCCCTGCTGACACCACTCCCGACGATGTGCGCCTGAAGCACGTTATGGACGACCGCCGCGGCACTGTCGTGGAAAAGGTCGCTGCTGCTGAGGCTGCAGCTGAGGAAGAAGAAGATCTGTAAGATCTGTTTAGCCGGCAAACTGTAAATCTGTTTCTCCGAAAGGGGCGAGGGCATACGCCCTTGCCCCTTTCATCATTTGCGGCAGGGTCGCCTTGCCGCAGGGCAAATTCGTAGCGAGAGGGAACCTATCATGAAACGTATTTTGATCCAGAACGGCACCATATACGACGGCCTGGGGGGCCAGCCCTACCAAGCAGACCTGCTGGTGCAGGACGACCGTATTGCTCAGATCGCTCCGGGCATCACGGAACCGGCAGACCAGGTCATCGACGCCACCGGCAAGGCGGTGACCCCGGGGTTTGTGGATATCCACCGTCACCACGACGCAAAGCCCCTCAACGACCCGCACTTTGGCGAGGTGGAGCTGGCCCAGGGCATTACCACGGCGGTGGCCGGCAACTGCGGCATCAGCATGACCCCCCGGCCGGAATCGGACGAGGCGGCAAAGGAGTATTATTCCTTTGAAGAAGCCGTCATGGGCCCCATCGGCCTGGACGGCCCCCACACCTACCGTGATTATCTGGCTGCCCTGCACAAGACCGCGCTGCCCCTGAATGTTGCCGCCATGATCGGCACCGGCACCGTCAAGATCTGCGTCAAGGGCTTTGCCGACACTCCCTACACCCAGCAGGAGCTGGACGACGCCCGTGCTCTGATCGAGGACGCCATGGCCGCCGGTGCTCCCGGTGTGTCGCTGGGCATCATGTATCTGCCGGAGTGCTACTCCTCCACCGATGAATTTGCCTACATTCTGGAGCCGGTGGGCCGCTACCACCGGGTCATCACCACCCACATCCGCGGTGAGGGCGACAGCATGGTGCAGAGCGTGCGCGAGGTGATCGAGATTGCCCGCCGCGTGGGCTGTGCCCTGGAGATCAGCCACTTCAAGAGCTGCGGCATGAAGAACTGGGGCAAGGACATCCACACTGCCATTGCCGACATCGAAGCCGCCCGCGCCGAGGGCATGGACGTGACCGTGGACTTCTACCCCTACGAGGGCGGCAGCACAGCCCTGACCACCATGCTGCCCCCGGTGTTCGTGGCCGGCAACATGACCCGTGCACTGGAAAAACTGGGCACCCCCGAAGGTGTGGAGGAGTTCCGCCGTACCAGCAGCGTGTTGTACGATGACTGGGACAACTTCTGCATCACGCTGGGCTGGGACCGCATCATCATCAGCGGCGTGGTCTGCCCCGAAAACGAGAAGTTCCTGGGCATGCGGGTGACGGAGGCTGCCGAGAAATTCGGCTTTGAGGACGCCGCTGCACTGGCCGCCTACCTGATGCACAGCGAGGACGGTAAGACTGCCATCATCAATATGTCCATGAGCCAGGATGATATTGATACGGTGGCGCGTCTGCCCTGGTCCAATATCATCTCCGATGCCATCTATGCCAAGACCGACACGCCCCACCCCCGCATGTTCGGTGCCTTCCCCAAGGTGCTGCGGGAGTATGTGGCCGAGCGCGGCATCTACACGATGCAGGAGGCCATCCGCCGGATGACCAGCCAGCCCGCCGAAAGAATGGGATTGGTCGGACGAGGGAGCTTGCAGAAAGGCAACTATGCTGATATACTGGTATTCGATCCGAAGAAGTTCACGGATCATGCCACCTTCACGAATCCTGCCCAGAAGGCCACCGGTCTGGACTGGTGCATCGTCAACGGCCAGGTCGCCATTGACCACGACCGGCGCACCACGACCGGTGCCGGTATGGTGCTGACGGTGTAAGGAGCTGCCATGTCGATCGCGATCCTTCTGCAGCAGATCCTGATCATCTTTCTGGAGATCGGCACCGGTGCAGCCGTGACCAAACTGGGCATCATGGATGACAGGAACAGCAAGTTCCTGTCCAACCTGGTCATGTCGGTCACCCTGCCCTGCACCCTGCTGGCCAGTGCCAGCATCGACGGCGGCCGCGAGGCCGTGGCCGGCATGCTCAAGGGCTATGTGGTGCTGGAGATCTTCTACATCCTCACCATCGGCATCTGCCTTGTGCTGAGCAGGGCCATGCACCTGACCCGCGGCCAGAAGGCCGTGCTGGTGGGTGCCGCCGTCATGCCCAACAGCGCCTTCATCGGCATCCCACTCATCAGCGCCCTGCTGGGCAGCGAGGCGGGTGCCCTGTACGGTGCCGCCGGCATCATGGCCTACAACATCCTGTTCTTTACTTATGTACAGCACCTGTTCGACCCGGAAGCCAAGGTGAGCATCAAAGCATTCCTTACCCCCACCAACATCACCACCGCCATCATGGTGGTCATGCTGGTGACCGGCCTGCGGCTGCCCGCCATCCTGGAAAGTTTCTGCAAGGCGGTGGGCAACACCACCACGCCGCTGGCCCTCATGATCGCCGGCGGCATGCTGGCCCGCAGTGACCTGAAAAAACTGGTCACGAACCCCATGGTATGGCTCATCACGGCCCTGCGGTGCGTCGTGTTCCCGCTGGGCTTCCTGGCGGCGCTGTACTTCCTGCCGCTGGACCGCACCCTGTGCATGGCGATCCTGATTCTGGCATCCTGCCCGGCAGGCAGCCTGACGGCCGTGCTGGCAAAGCAGTACGACACCGAGGGCGAGCTGGCAAGCCAGGCCGTTGCACATTCCACCCTTAGTATCCTGATCAGCGTGCCCCTGGTGCTGAGCCTGGGCAGCACGCTGTTGGGAATATAAACAAGTCGCTTCACAGTCGGCGCACACCGGCTGCGGAACATCTTTCAACCGGCAGCAGCCCCCGTTTCGGCTGCGTCAGAGAAAAAGAAGAGAGGTTTTTTCTTATGGCAAATGTCTACGATAAGCTCAAGGAAATGAACATCACCCTGCCCGCACCCCCGCCGAAGGGCGGCGTCTACACTCCGGTCATGGAGTTCGGCGATCATTTGCTGTACTGCAGCGGCTGCGGCCCTGACATCGGCGACGGCCACAACATCGTGGGCAAGGTCGGCGGCGACCTGACCCTGGAGCAGGGCCAGAAGGCTGCTTACAACTGCATGCTGAACCTGCTGGCCAATCTGGACGCCAAGCTGGGCGACCTGAACCGCATCAAGCGCTGCGTCAAGGTCCTGGGCTTTGTCAACTGCACCGATGATTTTGCACAGCAGCCGCAGGTCATCAACGGCGGCTCCAACCTGCTGTTCGAGCTGTTCGGCGAGGAGAAGGGTCTGCCCGCCCGCACCGCCATGGGCACCAATTCCTGCCCGGGCAACATCGCGGTCGAGATCGAGATGCTGGTGGAGTATGAATAAGATCAACGACAACCTCTATACCTTTGAGGGTCAGCAGGACATCGTAAGCCCGCAGCTGGTCTATTACCCGGCGATCATCCGCGAGAATATCCGCAAGATGATCGACATTGCAGGCGGCGCTGCCCGCCTGTGGCCCCACATCAAGACCCACAAGATGGCCGAGGTGGTCCAAATGCAGATCGAGGCGGGCATCGACCGCTTCAAGTGCGCCACCATCGCCGAGGCCGAAATGGCCGCCAAGGCCGGTGCGAAGCACCTGACTCTGGCGTACCCGCTGGTGGGCCCCAACATCAAGCGCTTTGCCGCGCTGCAGGCCGCCTTCCCGGGGGTGGAGTTCTTTGCCATCGGCGATGACACGGAGCAGATCCGCAAGCTGGGCCAGACCTGCAAGGCCAATGTGCTGATGGATGTGGACATGGGCCAGCACCGCACCGGTGTGCCGCTGGATAAAGTGGAAGCGATGTACCGGGAGTGGAACACCCTGCCCGGCATCGTCATGCGCGGCATGCACTGCTACGACGGCCACCGCCACGAGAGCAGCGTGCAGGAGCGCGAGGTGGCTACCGCCCCTGTGGACAAGCAGATCGAGGAGATCAAGGCCCGCCTGAAGGCGGACGGCATCTGCTGCGAGATCCTGATCATGGGCGGCACCCCGTCCTTCCCGGTGCACGCCGAGATGACCGGAGAGTTTTTGAGCCCCGGCACCTGCGTGATCCAGGACGCTGGGTACCGCAAGGCCTACCCGGACCTGAAGTTCACCCCGGCTGCCGCCCTGCTCACCCGCGTGGTGAGCCGCCCCAGCCGCGACACCTTCACACTGGATCTGGGCTGCAAGGCCGTGGCCACCGATCCCCAGCCGGAGCGCGCGGAGATCGTGGGCATGGAGTATGCCCGCACCGTGATCCAGAACGAGGAGCACTGGGTGGTGCGTGTGCCGGAAGAGCACATCGCCGACATCCCACCCATCGGGACCGAGCTGTTTGCCATCCCGACTCATGTCTGCCCCACCAGCGCCCTGTACCCGGCGGTCCCGGTGGTGGAAAACGGCGAGGTCACAGGCTGGTGGAAGGTCGCTGCGCGTGACCGCCGCCTGACCCTGTGAGAGAGTATCTGAGAGTTTTATAAGGAGTTGAATATGATGCTGAAAAGTCAGCAGGTCCGTTCCCTGTCCCCTGAGATGGACCCTCTGCGCATGGGCATGGGCTGGACGGTCGATGACCTGAGCAAGCCCCAGATCATGGTGGAGAGCACCTACGGCAACAGCCATCCGGGCTCCGGCCACCTGAATATCTTTGTGGAAGAGGCTGTCCGCGGCGTGAACGACCACGGCGGCAAGGCTGCCCGGTATTTTGCCACCGACATGTGCGACGGCATGGCACAGGGCCATGACGGCATCAATTACTCGCTGGCCCACCGCGAAGCCATCACCAACCTGGTGGAAGCACAGGCCAACGCCACCACCTTTGACGGCGGTGTGTTCATTTCCAGCTGCGACAAGGCCATGCCCGCCATGCTCATGAGCATCGGCCGCATGAAGGACATGATGGCAGCCATCGTGGTCACCGGCGGCGTCATGGAGGCACACGACCTGCCCGCCAAGTACACCGAGAACGACCCCGGCTGTGCCATCAACGAGCTGCTCACCCTGGAGCAGATCGGCAAGTTCAGCGCACAGTACGAGCGCGGCGAGATCCCGGCCGAGCAGCTGACCTACTACAAGCAGCACGCCTGCCCCAGCTGCGGCGCCTGCTCCTTTATGGGCACTGCCTCCACCATGCAGGTCATGGCCGAGGCTCTGGGCCTGATGCTGCCCGGCACCGCTTTGATGCCGGCCACTGCCCCCGAGCTGAAGCAGGCTGCCTACGACGCCGGTGCACAGCTGATGAAGCTGGTGGAAGCCGGTGTCACCGCAGGCGATATCGTGGATATGCGCAGCTTTGAGAACGCCATCATGGTCCATGCGGCCATTTCCGGCTCCACCAATGCCCTGATGCACATCCCCGCCATTGCCCACGAGTTCGGCTTCGAGATCGACGCCGACACCTTTGACCGGATGCACCGCGGCGCACACTACCTGCTGAACATCCGTCCCGCAGGCGACTGGCCCGCACAGTATTTCTACTATGCAGGCGGCGTGCCCCGCATCATGGAAGAGATCAAGTCCATGCTGCATCTGGATGCCAAGACCGTTACCGGCAAGACCCTGGGCGAGAACCTGGAGGAGCTGAAGAAGAACGGCTTCTACGAGCACTGCGATGCCCTGCTGGCCGAGAAGAGCAAGAAGATCGGCCGCGAGATCAAGCGCACCGACATCATCCGCAGCTTCGACGAGCCCCTCGGCACCAACGGTTCCATCGCCATCCTGCGCGGCAACCTGGCCCCGGAAGGCTGTGTCATCAAGCACACCGCCTGCCCCAAGGCCATGTTCAAGGCGACCCTGACCGCCCGCCCCTTCGACTGTGAGGAGGACGCCATCGACGCCATCCTGCACGGCCGCATCCACCCGGGCGATGCCGTGTTCATCCGCTACGAAGGCCCCCGCGGCAGCGGTATGCCGGAGATGTTCTACACCGGCGAAGCCATCTGCTCGGACCCGGCCCTGGCTTCCAGCGTGGCCCTGATCACCGACGGCCGCTTCTCCGGCGCCAGCCGCGGCCCCGTCATCGGCCATGTCAGCCCTGAAGCCGCCGCAGGCGGCCCCATCGCACTGGTGGAAGAGGGCGATATCATTGAACTGGACGTGGAGGCCCGCCGCCTGGAGATCACCGGTGTGAAGGGCGAGCACAAGACCCCCGAAGAAATGGACGCCATTCTGGCAGAGCGCAAAGCCAACTGGAAGGGTTTTACAAGCAAATACACCCATGGCCTGCTGAAGCTGTATAGTCAGCACGCAGTCAGCGCCATGAAGGGTGCTTACATGGAGTAAGGAGTGTAAAAACTATGGCAGAAGCAAGAAGTCTGGCTGATATCAAACTGGATAACGCTTACAAGTTCGGCGCTGGCCGTTACCTGCAGGAAGCAGGGGCCCTGAACCTGCTGGGCGGCGAGGTGGCACGTCTGGGCAAAAAGGCCCTGGTCATTGCCGGCCCCCGCGCCTGGGCAGCCACCGAAGGCAAGGCAGAAAAGAGCCTGAAGGATGCCGGTGTGGAGTTTGAACTCTCCCTGTACCCGGATCAGAACACCTACGAGCGCGCCAAGGAGCACGCCCTGCAGGCCCTGACCACCGGCTGCCAGGTCATCGTGGGCGTGGGCGGCGGCCGCATCATGGATCAGGCCAAGGCTACGGCACACTTTGCAGGCGACCTGCCCATCGTGGAGGTGCCTACCTCCATTGCCACCTGCGCGGCATTTGCCCCGCTGAGCGTCATGTACACTGCCGAGGGTGCCTCCCTGGGCAGCCTGCGCTATGACCACGAGGTCAACGCCATCGTCATGGACATGGACGTGATCTGCAAGGAGCCCCCGCGCTACGCAGCCAGCGGCATCATGGACGGCATGGCCAAGATGATCGAGATCCAGAACGGCCGCAGCGAGATCCTGCTGGACGATGTGAGCATCGGTCTGTTCACCGCTTACACCATCGCAGAGATGGCTTACCATGTTTACGAGAAGGAGGCCCATCAGGCCTGCCATGACATCGCCGAGGGCAAGCTGACCAAGGCCGTGGAGGATATCGCTTACCTGAACGTTGCCGTGGCCGGCATCGTCAGCGGCGTGAGCAAGGGCTTTGGCCAGACCGCTCTGGGCCACGAGACCTACGAGCTGGTGCGCACCCACTTCACCCAGGAGGCAAAGCCCTACCTGCACGGTGAGATCGTGGCCATCGGCGACTGCCTGCAGCTGGCCTTCAACGGCCATCCGGAGCAGGTGGCACCCTTCCGTGCCTTTATGCGGAGCATGAACATGCCCCTGACCCTGGAGGACATCGGCATCGACCCGAACTCCCCCAAGATGGAGAACCTGTTCCAGGATCTGTTCCACAGCCCCTTCATGGAGCCCACCGCAGAAAATGAGGCACGCCTGCGCAAGGCCATGCACTATCTGTCTGCAGACTGATCCCCGCAGCATTCTCTGAACCGCAATGACAGCGCCCCCTGAACCGTCTCGGACGGCGCAGGGAGCGCTGTTTTGTCTTGGGTAGCTTGAGCGAGCGACAACCACCAGCTCCGCTGGTGGAATAAAAACGGC
>OLOO01000216.1_pt1 | contig 61666 bp, 53 predicted proteins | sample 1672621 | NCBI WGS metagenome assembly OLOO01 (sample SAMEA3136706, study PRJEB25190) | human gut metagenome | biome: human gut; feature: human-associated habitat; material: faeces | place: Austria | collected 2013 | reverse complement strand
CAGTATTTAAAATGGGAACCCAAACCGGTATTTAAGATGGAATGGGGATCTATCACATAAGCACTTCAAAAGTGAGTAAAAAAATGAACTTAACGTGGTACACGATTATTCAGTGTATATTCAGTTAAACTTTAACATGACTAGATTTGACAAATGTTATTTAGCATGATATTATTACATTAGAAATAAGACCCAGGATAGGTAGCTAAATGCTAAGCGTACTATTTTGTGCGTTGCCTCCTGGGCTTTCTTTTTTTTTAGTTAAATTGACACGTCCTTTCAGTTATAATTTACCTTGAACGTGCCAATAGTGTTGTAATTGAGTACGTAAAAGGACTTTATGAGATGTTTCTTTTATAGTGATGTTGGCGCATCACATTATCCGCATCCTAGTTAGCGCTAGGGTGCTTTTTTTATAAAAAGAAAAGGAACCTCTAACGAGATTCCTTCAATGGCGCTAGGCCGTTGTGTAAATAACAATAGCGTATAGCTCTTGTTCAATTAGATGTTATCACGCAAAGCGGCTATTGTCAAACCTCGTTATTATATCTTTGCTATTTATCATTGATGAATAATTCTTTTATTTTATAAGCACTTCAAAAAGTTCTTTAAAAATGGTAAAATGAACCTTGCGTAGATAAAGACAAGAACGATATTAAGAGGTTTTAATCTATGTAAAGGGGCGATACATTACGGCTGAAAAATTAAAAGGTTTTTCTATGTTTGATGGTGTTGGAGGCTTTGTTGTAGGTCTTAACGATGCCAATAAATCATTAGGAAAAGATGCTTTTGAAACATTATACACAAACTAATATGAACCGAGCCGAAAAGTACAGGATGCTTTTGAAGTAGGTGTTTACAACTTTCCTGAAATCAACCACAGCAATGAGAATATCATGAAGACTTCAGATGATTATTTTAAAGAAATCAAGAATGCTGGAGTCAATCTAATCTGTGGTGGATTCCCATGTCAGGACTACAGCGTAAGTCACTCTTTATCAACTGCTAAAGGCATCGAAGGTAAGAAAGGTGTTCTGTTCTGGGAAATCGTCAGAGCAGTAAAACATATACAGCCTAAATACCTGATTCTTGAAAACGTAGACAGATTGCTTAAGAGCCCTGCTAAGCAGCGTGGACGTGATTTTGCAATCATGCTTGGCTCATTCAATCAGTTAGGCTATTCCGTTGAATGGCGCGTCATTAACGCAGCTGAATACGGTGAGTCACAACGACGCAGAAGGACTTTCTTCTTTGTATATCGTAACGATTTGCCTTTTGCTAAGCATATCGATGAGCTATACAGCAGACTGGAAGAGAATGCTGCTAAGTACGATGAATACATTTATGCAGACGGATTATTTGCACGACAGTTTCCTGTAGAACATATGATGAATAAGGGACGCAGTTATTCGAGAAAGCTGTCTGAACTGGATTACACAGCGGATGACTATATTCAGGATATCTCTGATAACTTTGCAGACAAGTTCTGGAACTCCGGGATTATGAGAAACGGTGTCTACTATACTATCGATACGATTCCAAAATATGAAGAACCAACAACTCTAGGTGAAGTAGTTGAAAGAGCAAAAGCATACTATGATGATAAATACGGTGCAGGAGCTTATGAAGAATATCTTCAGAACTATATCATTACTGATGAAGCTAAACTCGAGAAGTTTAAATATCTAAGAGGTCCTAAGAAGATTGAAAGAACTACCGCTGAAGGGCACAAATATATATACTCAGAAGGTGGTATGTCGGAAACTGATTCATTAGACCTTCCAGCAAGAACGATGCTTACATCTGAAAGCTCGGTTAATCGTTCAACACATTTCCTGAAATATGGAGATGGTTACAGATTGATTACACCGATTGAAGCCGAATTGCTGCAGGATTTCCCACCGGAATGGACAAAGTACAAGAAGCAGGCAAATGGCACCATAGCGCCTGTATCTGACAAGATGCGATATTTCTTCATGGGAAATGCATTAGTAACAGGTGTTGTTATGTATCGAGGTACAAAATCGGATATCGTATATATCCAGCAGCTTGGTCGTGTGCTTACAAGCGCGACAGACGCAACAGCAGGTATTATTATTGATGTCGTAGACAATTTACATCAGCGTGCAGCTTATGCAGTGCTTGGTCGTGAAAGTGTCTATACCGAAGATGCAAGAAAACGTAAAGAAGAACTCGAACAGCAAAAAAGTGAAGCTACAGCATATGCGGCTTATCAGTCTGGAAGAGCTTCTGTTGAGGATATTGATACAGAGATGATGGAAAGATTCAAAAAATACGACAGTGGCGAAGAAAAAGTACCTGTCTGGGGTAAATACGACCAGATAGAATTAAACGCGCAGATCCGTCGTTTCGAAGGGAAATCTGATTCCGGAACAGAATATGGTCGAGAAGGATATCAGCTTACGAAAGAGGACTTAGAGTCTATGGATTTATATGCGAAAGAAAAAGAAGCGAGTTATCGTGAACTGATCGCTAAGACAGTGGCAGAAGCTCGTTCTGTAAGATGTAGAAAAGCATGGACCCGCTGGGCAGAAGAAGGAGGAAAAACGAGAGATGAAAATGGACGCATACTGACAAGGGCAGAAGTTCTTGCACAGAAGGCCCCAGAAGAAATCCCGCTTCCGCCGTTCTGCCGCAGTAAACAGGTCTCAATCGATGCTGTTCTTGACGAGATGGGCATCCCTGAAGATTAAGATGTAAAAGATGACTAGGGCTGCTCCGGTAGCCTTATTATTAAGGAGGAAACAATGTGGAAAAAGAAAAACAAATGGAGACTGAAGATCTTACCGGACGCAAGTTTGGCAGGCTGACAGTTATAGAACGAAGCAAAGATCATATTGGCAGACGTGGAAAACATCTGCCTATGTGGCTGTGCAGATGCGAATGCGGTACAAAAAAGATAGTTTATACCGGGAACCTGAAGCAAGGTTCTGTAAGATCGTGTGGGTGTATTATGACGGAAGATTTAACGGGTCGAAAGTTTAATATGCTTACAGTAATAAAACAGGCTGAAACAAAGGTTAGCAAAAATGGTAACCGTACCGTAATGTGGCAATGCAGATGCGACTGCGGAAACACGACGATAGTCGCTGGAGGAAAGCTAAAAAACGGTTCTACAAAATCGTGCGGATGCTTAAGCAAAGATAAGGTAGAAGATCTTACTGGCCAGCGATTTGGAAAGCTTGTAGCTATAAAACGAGCTGAAGATGTCGTGGGTAAAAGCGGCAGCAGGAGCACAGCCTGGCTTTGTAAATGTGATTGCGGGAACGAGAAGATAGTGACTGCAAGAAATTTAAAAAGAGGAAAAACAAAGTCCTGTGGCTGTGATACTCATCCAGACCTGACGGGACGAAGATTTGGAACACTGACCGTTATAAAACGTGCCGGAATTCACGAAAATAAGCATGGTAGAAGAAGTGTAATGTGGCAATGCAGATGCGATTGTGGAAACGAAAAGATATTATCTACAAACAGACTGAATGATAAACGTCTGAAAACTTGCGGAGAGTGTACCAAAAAATCACGTCTTGGAGAAACTTTTACATCAAGATGCGGATTAAAAGGGACAATTACAAAATACATAGACGCAATGCATGTAGAGGTAACTCTGGAAGACGGAACAATCTGTGAAACGCGATATAACCAGGTAAAAAATGGAGGAGTGTATCCATATGAGATGTCTCCAAAATTAAGTGCTAAAGAATATCACGGACACACACACTTAACATTTGCATTCAGACTGGAAGACGGTGGCGTATATTTTTACTGTTTTACTCCAGATGATGAATGGGACGTTCTTACACTTCGTGAGATGTATCAAAGAAGCAATGAGGTGAAAAATAATGAAGGGGCAAATGAAGACGGAAGATCTAACGGGACAGAGGTTCGGTAGATTAACCGTTATAAAGCGTGATGAAGACCGCGTTGACAAGCGTGGAAGACACACAGCGATGTGGGTCTGTAAATGTGAATGTGGTACCGTAAAAACGGTAGCAGGCGGTCATTTAAAAAGCGGTCATACAAAGTCCTGCGGATGCTGGGGTCAAAGAGACAACGGCAGAAGCAGATTGGACGACTTAACCGGGAAACGATTTGGGAAGCTTACTGTTGTCAAAAGAGCTCCAAACTATGTTTCGCCAAAAGGGCAAGTAAGAACAGCCTGGGAATGTAAATGCGACTGCGGAAATACAGTAGTGGTTGACGCTACAGTTCTTAAATCTGGCAAGCAGGTATCCTGCGGCTGCCATAGTAAAGCATTAGCTCATAAGAACCATTTTCAGGATCTAACTGGGAAACGTTTTGATAAGCTAGTTGTTCTTGGCAGAGCAGAAGACCAGTACACTTCCGGAGGTAGAAAGCAGATCTGTTATAAGGTACAGTGTGACTGTGGGAGCGAACCTTTCGTAGCTCGTGCAAACGGGCTAAGGAATGGTTCTACTCACAGCTGCGGATGTATTGCTCATACAAATAGCGACACATACGCGCGTCAGCGCCTTGGAAAAACCTGCATATCAAGATGCGGATTAAAAGGAACACTAACAAAATATACCAACACAGATCATGTGGAAGTTACATTGGAAGATGGAAGCGTCTGTAAAACAAGGTATGGCAGAGTAAAAGACGGAAGCCCTTTCTATCCAGAGGGGATGTCGCCTCACCTTAAAGCAAAAGAGTATCATGGTTACACAGATCTCTCATTTGCATTCAGATTAGACGACGGCAGCGTATATTTTTATTGCAAGACTCCGGATGGCGACGAAGACGTTCTTACACTGCGTCAGATGTACAGAAATGAGTGCCGTATTGGCATGCATGTCATGTCAAAATGTGGACTTGTTGCTGAACTTGCAGAATATACGGATGACAACATGGTTAAAGCGGTATTAGAAGACGGCACGGTATGTAAAACAACGAGACAGAATTTTCTGGAAGGAAGTGCAATGTACCCAGCTGGAATGACACCGCAGCTTACATGCAAGGAATACCACGGATATAGAGATTTGAAATTAGCTTTTAAGAAAGCAGATGGCAGAGTATATTTCTACTGCATGGATTCCGATGGTATAGAGGACGTTAAAACATTAAAAGAAATAAAAGAGAAAGAGGCTTAGAAGATAAGTCTCTTTTTTTATATAAAAAAGACCGCAATAGGTTGTATGAGAAATTAAAAAAATAAAAAAATCTGACATATATAATAAAGAAAAGCAGGAAAGGAAAAAATATGAATAGAATTAGCAAAAACGATTATTATCTTGGAATTGCATTAGCGGTATCAAAAAGAAGCACATGTCTAAAAAGACATTATGGTGCCGTCATTGTAAAGAACGATGAAATAGTAGCAACTGGGTATAATGGAGCCGCACGTAACGAGCAGAACTGCTGTGACGTGCATACACAATGTCCGCGTAAGAATGCAGAACACAACTCCGGAGACTATAGTGATTGCCCGGCAGTACACGCAGAACAGAATGCATTGTTATCTGTATCACGCGATAAAGCGATTGGAGCAGTTCTGTACCTTAATGGATATGATATTGCCGTAGAAGACGGAAAGCCGCATGAACACGATATGACGGAATGTGAGCCTTGTCCAATCTGTAGACGAATGATCATCAATGCTGGCATTTCCAAAATCATTGGGCCGCAGGGAGTCATTTGGTCAAGCCAAAAACAATAGGAGAAAAAGGAGAAACAGAATATGAAAATTAACAATGTAAAATCGTTTGAATATAGAGCAGATTTGCTGGGTGGCGTAGATAAGATAACAAGCGAAGTAAATAATTTCATCCAGAACCTAAGAAAGAAAGGCACTACTGAGATAGAAATTGATATAACAGCAACAGGCAGAGGAATTGTCTATACATTAATCTGGTAGACAAAATAAAATTGAAAGGAAAACGTAGTGGACAGTATATTACGTAAAGAATGTAAGAAACGCTTACTTATAGGAGATGAGCGTAAAACCCATTACCTTTAGGTGATGGGCAGTTCACCAATACCTCAAAACTTATAATACAGTCCTCTACTAAAGATAAAAATGGAAAATATTTTTAAAAAAACATACGCATATGACAAGTACGTAAAAAATGGAAAAGACTTAGAAAAGACTTTTGAAGAATTTGAACACGATATTCTGCTTAATATTTTAATGCTCATGGATTTTCAGGCGGATATTCCTCAAATAAAGGCATCTACAGAAAAATTCCTAAAGCTGGCAGGAAAATTTATGCCTAAACAAGGCAGGACATACGATGGTGGTCTTGAGCTTGAATTATATGCTTTTGCTTATACTGCAGACAACCTTCTTTATAACTTCTGTGACCTTATGTTTATCAGTAGAATGATGGGAAAAGAAAAAGTAAGAGAAAAAATAGATGCATATGCAGAGCTTAATGTACAGAATGTTTATAATGAAATTGAAAAAGTACATTTCAGCTTCACGTCAGAGACAGCATTTAAAGTTATGAAAGTAAATGCGCTGCTGGCAGAAAAATACGACCATGAGGCTCCTTACAAAAAAGGAGATGGGTATAATCTGGAAAAACGCAAAGCTTTTCTTAAGGATATCTGCGATGTATTAGAATGCCCTTACTATGAGGAGATTGCAACAGTAGCAGCCAAAGCTGTAGAAGAATGCTGAGGAATTTTCTGTTTCACAATATTTTTTCTCACATATAAATTATAACCGGGTCACCAAGTTCTGCAGTATGCAATTTTCTGCTGCTGTGGTGGCCAGAACAGGAAGAAAGTGAGGAATACTATTTATGGCAAATGAAGAGAACAAAAAGAAGGAAGCCGAAGAACAGGTCCGAGAAAACAGAACGGAACAGGCAAAAGAAAATTTTGATATCCCGGATGAAGATCTCGATAGAACTACTGCTGATGATATTAAAAAAACTCGTGCCGAATGGGAAGCTACAAAGATAGACCTTAAGAATGCAAAAGAAGGGCTCAAATCTTTAGATGGAGCTCTCCACGAGGCTGTAAAGGCTGGAGCAGATAAAGAAGTCTTAGACGGAATTTTTGAGCAGTGGAAAGGCTATAATGACAAGGTAACAGAGCTTGAAAAGAAGCTGATCCAGATGGATAGAGAAGATGGCCGTCCAGATCCATTCCGCCAGTTCGTAGACAAATCAAGAGAAAACTTTGAAAAAGGAACGAAGATCCTCGGTAACAGAGTAAGCAGGGCAACCGAAAAGTTCCTACACGACAAGAATGGAAACCCGAGAACTCTTACCGCCGCAGTTCTTGCAGAGCATAACAAGGTAGATGCGGTTTATCACGAAGAGCAGGAAAAAGCTGCTCAAAAGCTATCAGAAGACCTTGATAAGACAGCAGTCCGAGATACGGCGAGAATTGATTCCTGGATCAATGCTATCGAGGCGTCTGAAAAATTTGAAAACAGAGCAGAATCAAAAAATGCAGGAATTGATGCTAAAGCTGCTAAATCTGTCGAATCAGTAAAGAGCCAGGCGGAAATTTTAAAGGCAAGCCTTCATAAAAAGTTTGAAGCTAAAGAAGCTGCTATCAATACCGGAGAATACAGCCGTTCTCAGCGCATGAAAGGCGGATTTCAGACAATTCTCGATGCAGCGAAGGGAAGTCCATTAAAAGATTATTTTGGAACGCCAAAAACACCTGAGGCTATCAAGGCAGAAGTGGAAAAAGCAAGAAAACAGATGCAGCGCAAAGAAAGCTTTATTGATAAAAAGACAAGCTTAAAAATCGCATTTGTTAAAGCTTGGGCTGGCGCTCAAAAAGGAATTGAAGCATTTAGAGCTGGCGTAGCAAAAAAGCGTGCTCAAGCTGCAGAAAGGAATCTTGAGAAAATCAAAAGCCCACGCGCTAAGGATATCCTTGATGAAATCAGAAAAGCAACAGAAGCAGGGAAAACCATCGGGGAAGCTAGAGATGACATCAAAAAAGATATCACTGATGCAAATAAGGATATGTCAAAGAAAATGGACGGAGGCCCTGGCGATAGATAGGCCAAAAACTTGTGCCGTTGCTACAGTAGTGGTAGCGGTTTTTCTTTTGCTCAATTTTTCGTATGGAAAGAATTTTCAGACATATTATTTATATAACTATTGATGAGAAAGGAGGAAGAATTAAACAAGTAAAAAAATAAACAAGTAACAAGAAAAACAAAGCAAAATAAACATATTTTAAGGAGGAAACAAAAAAATGGCAACAAAAAAACAGCAAAGCATTTCTACTGACAAAATTAAGCTTCTTGAATTGTTTGGTGGCGTTGGAGCACCAAGACGTTCTCTGGAAGAAGCTGGATTCGATATTAAATCTTTGGATTATGTCGAGATTCTTCCGTATGCCGTTATGGCATATAACAGTATCTTCGATATAAACTATCATCCGCAGGATATTACCTGCTGGAACATGAGATGTGATATCTTGGTACACGGAAGTCCCTGCCAAGATTTCAGTAAGAATGGATTAAATAACATCAATACCGGACGTTCTATTCTTTACGAGAGAACGTTAGAGATTGTTGATCACGAACTCGTAGAAAGGCCAAAGATAATATTATGGGAGAACGTGCCAAACTTAATTTCTAACGGAAGTAAAGTAAAGCACAAAGTCCACCATGACCACTACTTGCAGGAGATGGATAAGATGGGATATAATTCCTATTTTGCAATCTTAAATGCAGCTGGATACGGGATTCCTCAAGCGAGGGAACGTTTATATACGGTATCTATCCGAAAGGATGTAGATAAAGGGTTTACTTTCCCGCAACCGTTTCCGTTACAGAAGAGTGTAAAGGATTATCTGGATCCTATTGTAAAGGCAGATGATTATCCATTGTCTAAAGCAGAAAAGAATATTTTTTTCCGACTTCCAAACGGTGATTTGGCTGTAAGGGAGGCTACAAAACAGGGATATAAAGAAGTATATGACGGCGATATCATCAATCTTGAATTTCCGAATTCAAAAACCAGACGTGGAAGAGTTGGTAGAGGTGTTGCAAAAACGTTAACAACGCATCCTCGCCAGGCTGTTTATATTAATGGCGAACTTCGAATGCTTACAGCAAAAGAGCATTTACGCTTGATGGGTTTTACAGATAAAGATTATAATCTTATGCGAAAGAATGGAATTACGAATCAACAGATTAGTTCTCTTGCGGGTAATTCTATCTGTGTTCCGGTACTTCGAGAAATCTTCTTGGAACTGCACAATGAAGGTGTTATTTAAAATAATGAAAAAATAAGAGAAATATTTTACGAGAAAGCAAAAAAAGGAAGACAGCTATCGGGATGCCCGATGGCTTTTTCTTTTCCCAGAAGATATCTCTTTTCCGTTTTTTTCCAAATTTTCAGAAAGGAGGCTAAATATATGTATCTTACAGTCAAACAACAGGTAAAGCATCTTTCAAAAGAGGACTATAAGACTCTAAGAGACCTGTGCCATATTGCAAAGAATCTTGCTAACCAGGCAATCTACAACGTTAGACAGTATTACTTTGCTGAGGGTGAATATCTTAACTATCAAAAGAACTATGTTCTTTTAAAGAATTCTGATAATTACAGGACACTTAATTCCAACATGGCTCAGCAGATACTCAAGGAAGTTGATGGATCATTCAAGTCTTTCTTTGGGCTTTTAAAACTTGCCAAGAAAGGCAGATATTCCTTTAAAGACTGCAGACTGCCTAGCTATCTTCCAAAAGATGGGTATGCAACACTTGTAATCGGCTTTATCAGGCTTAATGGAGACAAGCTTGTTCTGCCGTTCTCGCAGAGCTATAAGAAAACCCACAAAGCGATAGAAATCAAAATTCCGCCGATACTGGCAGATAAGAAGATCAAGGAAATCCGAATTATTCCAAAGGCGAATGCCAGGTTCTTTGAAATTCAGTATATATACGAAGCTGAATGCATCCAAAGAAATCTCAACACATCAAACGCACTGGCAATAGATCTTGGAATCAATAATCTCGTCACTGCCGTATCTAACACAGGAGAATCCTTCATCATTGATGGAAGAAGACTTAAATCCATCAACCAATGGTTCAACAAGGAAAACGCCCGTCTGCAGGGTATTAAGGATAAGCAGAACTTCGGCAGCAAGCCAACCAAAAGACAGAAAGCAATTGCCCGTGACCGCAATAACAGGGTGAATGACTATATGAGCAAGGCTGCCCGTAAAGTAATAGACTACTGCATCCAGAATGACATCGGTACGCTTGTAGTCGGTTATAACGAGACATTCCAGCGAAACGCTCAAATCGGCAGAGTCAATAACCAGAGCTTTGTCAGCATTCCATACGGAAAGCTTCGTGAAAAGCTCGAGTACCTCTGCGAGCTTAATGGCATAACATATGTCAAGCAGGAAGAAAGCTATACCTCAAGGGCTTCGTTCTGAGATGAAGACGATATTCCTGTGTATAACGAAGATAATCCTCAGTCCTGCATGTTCAGCGGCAAGCGAGTACACAGAGGATTATATAAATGTTCTAATGGCAAGATGATAAATGCCGATGCAAACGGAGCATTAAATATTCTACGTAAAAGTAGCGTTGTGGATCTTAAGGTCCTATACAGTAGAGGCGATGTGGACACGCCTGTAAGAATAAGGGTTGCCTGAGTATTCAGGTGGAAACTCAAATACCAGACTTTTTAAATGGAAGTCTATGGCTCCCTAGAAGTCCCCACTTCAAGGCTTTAGCCTAAGTGGCGGGTGGTTCACAACGAGATTAATAGCAAAAAAGTCGAATAATATTAAAATTTAGTTCCCATTTTATCTTTTGAAAATAAAAATCAGACATATATATAAAGACAGCTGAAAAGCTGTTGCGGGACGGTTATGTGTCAATGATACGTTACCTGAATATAGGTATTTGTAAAAGATATAAAACCCTTTGAGAACAGATGCTGAATTTCGCTGCGGGAACTCTGCGATCTGAGCGGTTTTCTGACATATATCTTATGTGCGTTCCCGCGCGGAATTTAGAAATGCTCAGAGGAAGGAGGAAATGCTAAAATGAATGCATTAGGAATGAAGATTGCTGATAAAGCAGCTAAAGTAAAAAACTCTGCAGCTCTTGCAACTAACGCTGTAATGTTAGCTGGAGCAATTGCAACTGCATCTCCGTTAGTGTTTGCAGGTGGACCTACCGAAGAAGTAATCGCAGGAATCTTAAGTGTAGTTTACTTGATTACGAACGTTCTTGGTATCCTTTTTGTTATTGTTGGATTTGTAAAGCTTGTAATCTCTCACGCTCAGGAAGATGCTCCGGGTCAGCAGAAGGCAGCAATGTTTATTGCAACTGGTCTTGTATTGATTCTTTTAAGAATTGTACTTGCGCTTATCCCATTTGCTGAATGGATTGATACTTCAGGAGCTTAACGAAAATAAGCTGATAGGCGAAAAACACGATATAGAAGATATATCACACAAAGAGAAGGTCTCCATCTCCCCCGTGGAGATGGGGCTTTTTCAGTAAAAGGAGAAGATAAAATGAATAAAAATAAGAAATTTAGTCTTCCCACGTTTTTAAAAAAATATGGATGGATCCTGCTGTTCATAATCATGGTTGCAGCGGTGGTAACAATCTATGTGATGCCAGAGGTAAGTGCTGCAACAGTAAACGACCAGGAATGGATTGACAAATGGCAGAACTTCTTAAGTGGTTTTGGCGTCACTATTTTTGATAAAATGACAGAAGGCTATAGTGTATTAACAGAATTTGCAGCTCCAGGAGAATACAGCGCTGCGTCTGGAGTCCAAAGCTTAATCACAGGTATTGCTCACGTGTTTGTTGTCTTGTTTATGATCATCGGAATCATTAAAGAAGGATCTCGTGGAGAAGTAGATGTGGATATGATCTACTGGTTTAGAATTTTTGCAAGTACTGCAATCGCTGTGCTTATGGTCACATCAATTTCAACAGTTATGAGTTCATTATATGATCTCGGGAATCTTATTGTAACGCAGGTATCGGAAGCTCAGCAAGAAGAGCTTTCGACCAGCTATCCTTCTGGGATCGACTTTACTGGAGATAACGAAAAAAAGATGATCGCAATCCTGAAAAACATCCCGGGATTTGAATATCTTGGAGCTGTACATGACGCAAAAGGGGCAGGCCAAACTGGAGAACATTACCTTCCAGAACAGAATATGGTTCAGTACCTTGATATGTTTATGTATATTGCATATCTGCCAATGCTTGTTGCTTTATTTTTGATGTATTCGGCAATCTTCGAATTAAAGATAAGGCAGATATTAGCTCCAATGGCGGTCGCAACAATCTCTTTTGAAGGGGCGAGAGGTTCAGGAGTGCGCTTTTTAAAGAAATACCTAGCGTGTTTCCTAAAGATTGCTATTTATTTCTTAGTTGCCTGGATCGGTTATTGCTTGTCGATGTACTTTTATAAAAGAATTCTCAACAATGACAATATTAATACAGCTAATTTGGAAGATAAGCGAGAAGGTTCTGCAGATGTTGGAGCCCCAGGCGTTATGGATGCCATTATGATGCTATTGTCGAACGTAGTCTGTGCAATGGCGATGATGCAAACAGGCGGTATTGCAGACGAAGTCGTTGGATCTTAGTAAAAAGGAGGGAAAGAAAGAATGATTGAAATAGAAATGTCAAAAGATATCAGAGATTTCAGTCCAAAGCTGATTGGGATTTTTGACGCAAGACAGCTTGTGTGTCTTGGCATCGCTTCGGCATATGGTATTCCTCTTACTTTTTTATTACTAAAGACCTTAGAGATGGATATTTCACTAGCATTAACCATTGTCGTAATTGCTATGAGTCCACCAATCGCTTGTGGATATGTGAAATTGTACGGTTTGCATCTGGACGTATTTTTACTTAAATGTGTATTGCCGATGTATATTGCTCCGGCAAAAAGAAGATACAGGACAGTAAACAGATATGCATATCTAGATCCGGAAAAATCAAAAATCGTTTCGGATCAAAAGAACAAAAAGCCACCAAAATTGACAAAACAAGCAGCAAAGAAAAGAAAAGCAGACTTAGAAAAATATAAGGCTGCAATATAAGGAGGGAACGAAATGGGATTATTTGACAGCCTGTTTGGAACAGGCAAGAAAAAGAAAAGCACCCACCGTATTATTCCAAAGACAGTACAGGAAAGCATCCCCTATACAATGCTTTACAAACACCACGGGACAATTGAAACGAGACCAGGACAATTTACCAGAGCTTATAATCTAGAAGACATCAACTTCAAGATTGCTCCAGACGCGGATCAGGTAGCAATCTTCCGTGCATACGGGAATTTTCTCAATTCGTTCTCTTCAAACACTAGGTTTCAAATCGTAATTCAGAACCATGCAGCGGATAGAAGAGCATCGCTTGAGGATATTCGTTTTCGTCTTCAAAGAGATGACTTGAATAAATACCGACAGGAAATGAATGGTATGCTTCTCGACAAATTAACAGAAGGAAACCGTTCCTTAGCGCAAAGCAAGTATCTCGTTGTAAATGTAGAAGATGACGATGTTGCTCATGCAATGACGACCCTTGACAGCATTGATAAGGAAATCGAAAAAGGAATCAAGAGAATTTCCCCAGATGTTTCTGTCAAACCTCAGAAAATCGATGAAAGACTAGAGCTTCTGTTCAGCGTATACAACCAGGATGGGCAGTCTGTCTTCTATAATGCGTATAAAGAAGACGGAAAAACTCCTTATTTTAATTATGATTTGTTATCGAAAGCAGGAATCACATCAAAGGATGTCATTGGCCCAGCCGGAATGGAATTCAAGCCAAGTTATTTTACGCTAGGGGAAACTTATGGTCGTGCATTATATCTTGAATCAGTTCCTACAATTTTATCTACCGAATTCATCTCTGACCTTTCAGACATCAACTGCAGTATGATTGTATCCATCAATCATCAGCCGATTGATACTGCAAAGGCAATGAGAATGATTAAAGACCACATGACCGCTGTAAATGCACAGATTGCAGCTAATCAGAAGAAAGCTGCTCAAAATGGATACACATTTGACCTGATTTCTCCGGATCTTGCTCTTTCACAAAAGCAGACAAGAGACCTTCTTGATGATGTGATTGGTCGTGACCAAAAACTGTATTATATTTCTTTCAGCGTATGCATTTTTGCAGATACGAAAGAAGAACTGGAAGAAAACACAAAGATGATTACGTCGGTAGCGAACAAGCATCTTTGTCCAATCAAGACATTGGATTTCCAGCAGGAACAGGGATTAAATTCAACGCTTCCGCTTTGTTTGAGAGAAATCTCAACACAGCGTCTGTATACGACAGAATCGGCATCAATTTTTATTCCGTATACATCATTGGAACTCTACCAGAAGGAGGGTATCTACTACGGATTAAATCAAACATCGAACAACCTAATTCTTTATTCGAGATTGTCCGGTCGTAACTACAACGGTCTTATCTTTGGTGAATCAGGAGCCGGAAAGTCATTCACAGCAAAAGCAGAGATGGTTTCCGTACTGCTTCGTTCGTCTAAGAACCAGGTATATGTAATTGACCCAGAGGCAGAGTACACGGGACTTGCTAGGGCGATGCATGGAGAGATTGTAGATCTTTCACCAGGTTCTAAGACCTACGTAAATCCACTCGACATGGATATTGATTACGATGGTGAATCTGATCCTGTTTCCATGAAGCTTGACTACATTGTTTCAATGATTGAAATCATGCTGGGGCAGGGAAGATCGCTCGACCCGCAGGCAAAATCAATCGTTGGTCGTTGTGTTAATACAATTTACAGGAACTATCTGAACCATATGAATCAGTTAAAGCAGTCCGGATCAGATATTACCTGTGATAAGGCAGCAATGCCAACACTGAATAACCTGTATAATGAGTTACTTAGACAGCCAGAACCAGAAGCCAGAACGATTGCAAACATTATCGAAGTATACGCGACCGGTTCCTTTGCAACATTTGCACACCGTTCAAACGTAGAAACAAACAGTGCGTTTGTAGTCTATAACATCAAGAACCTTGGTACTGGCATGAAAGACCTCGGTCTTCATGTATGTCTTAACGATATCTGGAACAAAATGATCGAAAACAGAAAGAAAGGAATTTGGACATGGATCTACATTGATGAATTTTATTTGCTTCTTCAGTCGGATTCCGCTGCAAAATTCCTTATGCAGGTATGGAAGAGAGCCCGTAAATGGTGGGGCGTGCCAACTGGTATTATGCAGAATACTGAAGATTTACTTAGAACTGCAGATTCTCGTAACATCATCAACAATACATCATTCATCATCATGCAGTCTCTTCCAAAATTGGACAGAACCAATCTTGGAGATCTGCTCCAGATTCCGGATTCGCAGCTTGCGTATATTACAAACAGCCAGCCGGGTCATGGGCTTATTTACAATGGGAAAACAATTCTGCCTTTCAACAACGAATGGGCGGAAACAACTGAACTTTACCATATGATGAATACAAAAGATGAGTAGTTGTGATTTTCCATTTAATCAGTTCTCTTCGTTAATCTGTTAACACACAACTCCAAATCTCGTTAAACAACTCTAAATCTCGTTTTACATCAAAGTAAGATTACGAGATTTACAATAAAGCGAAAAAAGAGGAACTACACATCTAAGTGTAGAACTCTTTTTTTATTGTTGGTGATATACATTTAATAAGTTCTGTTTAAGCAGATTTGCATCAGGACGTTTCTTTTTTGCTATTTTAGGTTTCTTAGAAGTAGCTTCCAATGAAGAAGAATTCGTTGTTCCAAGAAGAACTTGAATAACACGACCTGAAAGTACCGAATCATCAAGACAGCTGCTGCAGAAAAGAATAGATCTTTCTTGGAACGAAGAATACGAGGTGATTGGATACGAGGATGAAGCTCATGTCAGAATCCGTCACAGACCATGTGGAAAGGAATATGTGCTGCCGTTAAATGTTCGTGGTCTTACAAAAAGGCAGTTATGTGACAAGTGCGACTATAAGTATCGGGACAGAATCGGCAGGAAAGCTACCATGAATAGTGGTAAGACGTGCAGGATTATTGCTTACCGGTCGTCCATGGATTTAGATGTAGAGTTTGAGGATGGAGCTGTTGCCAAACATACATCTTATACAAAATTTAAGTTAGGAATGATTGGTCACCCTTATGATACCCCAAAAGAACAGGCAAAGCGCAGACTTGGAGAAAAGAGAACGATGAACTGTGGGCTTGAAGCTGAGATTATTCGGTATGGAGCTTATGCCGATATTGATGTTAGGTTTGAAGATGGCTATATTGCCAGGCATGCAGCATATAAAGAATTTTTAAACGGGTCCATCAGGCCTCCGATTGATCGTGTCGGAGAAACAAATATTATGAACAATGGGCTCAAAGCTACAATTATCGCTTATCGAAAACATATAGATATGGATGTCCGTTTTGAGGACGGATCTGTTACAGAGCATATTGAGTACAGAAATTTCATGGAAGGACGTGTTGCAAGGCCGCAGGACTCCAGAAGAAATAAAAGAAAGCTTCGCATCGGCGAAAAGAAAATGATGAAATGTGGACTTGAAGCCGAGATTGTTGCGTATCGTAGAAACGAAGATATGGATGTGAGATTCCCTGATGGTGTGGTTGTAAAGAATGTGCAGTATGCGAATTTCAAACGAGGGATGGTAGGGCATCCGTAAGACGAAGACACTGGCAAAAAGCTGGTGTCTTTTTTGCTGTATGGAAGAAATAAGTATTTTTGATATTCTGACATATATAAAAAGTAAAAACAAATATAAAAAAGTGAGGGGCAGCTTATGGTAGCAAATTATTGACAAAGCCATGGAATAGCATTTAGTTAAAAGTGGAAGGTTCTGCCGTTCATCGAGCCTCTTTTCTACGGTGGAGATTATCTGACATATTATAAATGAAGCATAGAAAAAATGGAGTCGGAAAAAGGAGGAAACGACTATGATTACAACATAATGCAACAAAAACGCTGGAAGGATTCTAATATTCTGTCAGTCGTGAACTGGTTGACGATACAGATAATATTCTGTATGATAAGGATAAGAAGAATAAATATAAATCCAGCAGAATAGGGGGACCCCTGAAACTTTAGATCAGGGATGCCTATGAGCTTTCCCTGATCGTTTTTTACATCAGATTAGGGAAAGGATAACAATCTATGGGACAAAAAGACATAACAGAAAAAATTCTGGAAGACTATAATGACGTCTTCGCAGACATTGTCAATGTTCTTTTATTTCGCGGAAATCGGATCGTGAAGGAAGAATCATTGAAAGAAACAAAGGTAAAATCACAGTATAAGGCTGAAGCTGGAAAGTTGCATGAACAGGAAAGGGATGTGGCTAAATACTGGCAGGATGGTAACGCTCTTGTTGCAATCTGTGGACTGGAAAACCAGACTGTAGAAGAGAAGTATATGCCATTAAGGGTTTTCAGCTATGATGGAGCTTCTTACAGACGGCAGCTGTTGTCGGAAAATGATGAGAATCCCATTGTTCCGGTCGTGTCGTTGGTACTTCACTTCGGGATGAAAGAATGGTCATCACCTCATAATCTGAAAGGGGTTATTGATATTCCAAAGGAACTGGAGCCATATGTAAATGACTACGAGGCAAATATCTTTAACATTGCTTTTTTAGATGATGAAACGGTGCAGATGTTTCAGAGTGATTTTCGAATAGTTGCAGATTTCTTTGTTCAGAAAAGGAAAAGCAAAGACTATGTGCCGGATGAGCACAAAATAAAGCATGTAGACGAAATGTTGAAACTTCTGCAGGTGCTGACCGGAGACGACAGGTATAATGTAAAATTTTCTGAAGCAGAAAAGAAGGAGGACATTAAGATGTGTGATGTAATGGAAAAAGCAGTAGCGGAAGAAAGAATCAATTCCATAAAGATTTTAGTATCTTCGCTTGAAGAGTTCGGCATTTCAAGTGAAGCTATTATTGAAAAAGTTATGGAAAAATTCAATTTTTCTCGTGACGAAGCAACAAAGTATGTGAATAAGTAAACATTTTTAAAGAGGGAGGCTTGCCGGTTGGCAGGCCTTTTTCTACGTCGCAGATTTTCTGATTTCTACCTTCAAAAATATCCTTTGAAAAAATAAAACCAGCCTTCAGGAAAGGAAATTTGCTGCCGGGGTAAAAAATCAAAAGAGATTGTGGGAAATTGGAATCAGAGGTTCCCTGATACAAAAGCTCTCATTTCCATAGTGAATTTCGGAAAGGGAAGTGAATAACGGGGAAAAATAAACGAAAACATGCGGTTTTCGAGCATCTAAACGGAAGTGATTAAGGGGAAAAATGCAACAACTCCAAATCTCGTTAAACAACTCCAAATCTCGTTTTACATCAAAGTAAGATTACGAGATTTACAATAAAGCGAAAAAAGAGGAACTACACATCTAAGTGTAGAACTCTTTTTTTATTGTTGGTGATATACATTTAATAAGTTCTGTTTAAGCAGATTTGCATCAGGACGTTTCTTTTTTGCTATTTTAGGTTTCTTAGAAGTATCTTCCAATGAAGAAGAATTCGTTGTTCCTAGAAGAAGATACAAAAGTTCAGGATGACATATCATCACACTTGGACAGTAACAGTATAATTGAAGACGAGCCTTCTGAACCGCTTGAAAATGTAAAAAATCATATCTATAATAAAGTAGAAAACAATGGTTTCAGTATTAACGATGTAAATCAGGCTGTTGATGCTGAAGAGGCATATAAAGCAGAAATCCGTGATATAAGTCAGGATGAATATCATGACCAGAAGGAACTCGACCAGCGTGTTGAGGAAAATAGCAGTGAGACAAATATGACAGAGCCTTCGGTATTAGGTAATGACTTACATCAAGAAGATGTATCGAATGAAGAAATAGACAATCGTTCTCGATTAAATGAAGTGGAACAGAATTTTGATGCTTCTTTTAAGAAAGATGAGACTTACACTGTAAATCTTAATGAAATCCAAAGTAAATTCGATTCAGAAAACTTCACAGTTGAAAAATCTTATGATGTACGCGCATCAAAGGAAACAAGAGAACTTGCTGCAAAAGGCAATTCAGAGTTAGTTCCAATGGGCGAAGATACAAACAACCATCCAGAAGCAAGCGAGACTTATACCAAAGAAGAAGCAGCAAGGTTAAAGATTGAACGTGATGAAATCAAACATCCGGATGAAAAAACTGTAATGCAAAAATCATAGGGGTTGACACGGGGAAGATAGAAGAAGATTTGAAGGGGTATCTTAATCCAAAAAATAATGTAACCGGTGAAAAAACTGGCGCACAGGTATTTGGATTTGTTGCTAAGGCTGAAGACAGCACTCCGTTTACCCATACTCCTGAAGAATGCTATATCAATTTAAGGACTGATTACCCTGGAACACCATATAAGGATCCAAAACAACCAGTTTATGTGTTGCGTTATACAGATGGAACTAACTATGAAATTTCATATGGTGAACAATTTGGCGACAACTGTAAAGAAGGAGCACCATGTACTCTTAATGGGTATACAGGAAGTAGCAAGCATCTAGTTCCTGAGTATACAGTAAGAAAGGATGAAAATGGTAACGGTGCTATTATAACAGATGGAAAAATTTACAGGGTTTCCCCCAGATGGAACAGAAACTGCTGTAGCGGAGTTGGATAAAAAAGATAAATGTTTTGCTTTGGTTTAGAGGAGAGAATTTTATGATTGCTAGATATAAAAATCATTTTTGTAATATAGATGTGTCTCAAACACCTATAAACATTTGGGCATATCGTCCATTAAATGGCTTTGAAAAGGGAATAACTAGAAAAGGAAATGTATATTACGAAAAAAATGTTGACATCTCTGAAGTCGATGAGATATTTGAACCGGGATTTTCAGTGAAATGGCATGGCCAGTGGTGTGGGATTGATTCATATTCTACTGAAAATGATATTATAGCAATTATGTCTGGAGACAAAGAATTTGCTAATAATTATGGCATGGAACAACTTAAACGAGGCGTTTACACTAAGGGAATCTCCATAACAGAGTGCTGCGAAATACGATTCCGAAAATTAGATTACTTTACTCATGAAAAAGTGTTCACAATCATCTCAGAAGATGAATTGAAAACACTATGGACTAAAATGATTACCGAATTGATTCCTGATAGAAGATCTTATAAATGAAGAGTATTTAAGGAGGATATAAAATCTATGACAATAAATGAATTAGAAAAAATTTTGATTCAAAAGGATGTTCCGCAAAATATGTATTCGCTGCTAGTTGGAGGATCCCCTAATGAAGCATTTTGTTTAGTAAAGGGCGACTCGGCATGGGAAGTTTATTACAGCGAAAGAGGACAAAAACGAGGTGCGAAGAAATTTAGCTCAGAGTCTGAGGCTTGTGAATATATGAATAGAAAATTGGATAAATATGCGAGGGTATAATAATGACATTTAATGAATTGTTAGAAGCAACAAAAGATTTTGATTTAGAAGCTATAGGAGTTTCTCTCGGCAAGCCAGCAAATAGAATTGAAACGCTTAGCTGTTTTAAGGATGGAAATGAATGGGTTATGCTAGAAGTAGACGATAAGCAGCGTGTTTTCGAGAAAAGAGGCAAAGAGGAAGATATTGTTAGAAAAGTATATGGTAATATCAAACTCAGAAGATAGATAGACGGGTTAAGAAGACTTTTCTGTATGAAATGATGGAGCATGAAAAATTAGAACATAGAGAGAATAAATAAGACACTGGGGAAGCTGGTGTCTTATTTGGCTGTATGGAAGAAATAAGTATTTAGAATATTCTGACATATATAGAAGGTAAGAATAAATACAAAAAAATGAGGGACAACTTATGGCAACAAAAACAGATAGACTTGACGAAACCCGTCTTGGTGAAACCCGAATAATGAATTGTGGTATGGAAGCTACTATTATTCGATACGGTAGATGCGACGATATAGATGTGCGTTTCGAAGATGGGACTGTAGCAAAAAATAAAACGTATAGAGCATTTAAAAAAGGTGAAATTGCCAACCAGAACATCAAAGCTTCCAGGCTTGGCGAAACCCGCATGATGAACTGTAGTATGGAAGCGACAATTATTCGATATGGAAAAGCCATAGATATAGATGTGCGTTTTGAAGATGGAAAAGTAGTAGTGCATAAAGCATATGACAAGTTTAAAAAAGGGAGTATTGCTCATCCAAACACCAAAGTTTCTGCCGAAGCCCGCCTTGGTGAAACTCGAATGATGAACTGCGACATGGAGGCTACTATCATTCGATATGGAAATTCTAAAGATATTGATGTCCGTTTTGAAGATGGAACTATTGCTAAATGCAAAGGTTATGAAGAATTTAAAAAAGGTGGAATTGCTCACCCGAGCACTGTCGCAGAAAACCGTCTTGGTGAAACACGCATGATGAACTGTGGTATGGAAGCTACTATTATTCGATATAATGGGGTACATGATATAGATGTGCGTTTTGAAGATGGGACTGTGGTGGAACATAAATCTTATAGCAAATTTAAAAAAGGTGGAATCGCTCATCCGTCACTCCGTCTAAGCTATGGTTCCAAAGACTTCCATGGCTTTATCTGTAAACAAGGTTTTATAGATGAAGAGAGAACTCTTTATGAATGCATCTGTAAGCATTGTGGCTTAGAGGATGTTTTAACCCCTCAGGAAATGATGGAACACGAAAAATTAGAATATGGGGAGAATAAATAAGACACTGGTTCATATGTCTTATTTGCAAAAATAAAGATCTGCCAGAGATTTTATCTGGTGGGTCTTTTTTTTGCGTTCAAAATCAGCAAACAAGTTAAAAAGCAACATTCTACAGCGCAAGCCTCTTACCTGATAGAATTTCTGACATATAAATAATATCGAAACACAGACCGTATTTATACGGCATTAAGATACAGTTTCACGCGGCATGTAAAAAGAGAATTGCCGCAAATTTTAAATGAAAATTGAGGTGGAAAAAATGAAGAAAAAAATTTTATTTACATCTTTATCTTTGGTGGTGGCAAGTGCCTGTGCATACGGCAGTTTTTCGGTCCCACTGATTACAGACGTCTACGCAAGAAGTGCGCCATTAGAGGAAGAAGAAGACTCGAAAGATGCTGTTAAAGGGAAGGTGACTGTTAATGCCATTTTTGATGAAAACCATAAATATCCAGTAACAGTGGATCTTTGTCCAACATTCGATGGAGGAGTCCACCACTATTATATGCTGACTCCAGAAAAGCCAACGGCAAGTGATGAAATCGCGGTTGGTAGTTATCGTACCGTTTCATACCTGGCAGAAAAAGATAAAGACTATGGAGATACCGGAACTAAAGTGTTCACCCAAAGATCAGAGGTTGCGGTTACAAAATCTACAAAAGGCGTAGCTCCTTCTACTGTGGTTATTGTTGCAGATAAAGGATTTATTGATAAGTATGCTTATGAGCTTACATCATATCGAGATGACGATGGCAACGCACTAAGTGGAATTTATTCTGAAAGTGATGCCGGGGCTATATATGACAAAAACGTTGCAAAACAGACTGGTTACGATTCAACCGATGCAGAAGATGATGAAACAGATAAGGCAAAGCGAGAGAAGATCCCGGAAGGAGAAGAAGCAAACTCAGGTAAAAACGGCTTTGCAAGCTATTTAAAATTCATTATTCCTTCAATCGCAGTAATTGTTGCGGCTGCAATTGCCGCAATTCGCAAGAGAAAGCGCAGCTAATCGCTAAAGGGGGAAGAAAGGAGTGATCAAAAATGGCAGACAATAGAAACAAACCGCCAAAGTCGCCCGGCGATTTTGATTTCTTCGCAAATTTTGACGAACACGCCGACGAAATGGAAAAAGAATTTGAAGAAGGAATAAGACCAGAAGGAGAACTCGAAAAAAATACAGATCTTGATGATGAATCCTTGAAAAATTTTAACTTCTTTAATGATGAAAATGAAGAAGAAGAAAATCCTGAAAAGGTCGGAAAAAACGACGAAGAGAAACCTGAAGAAAAAAATGATGAAAAACACAACAAGGAAGACACATTAGGAGAAGATGAAGAACTAGCAAGAGAAAGGGAATACAATCACAGCCAGTATGCTGGTGAAACAAATTTTCCAGACTCAGAAAAGCTTGACGGCCCTGAAGAAGAAATAGATGAAAAGACCGGTTCCGCAGCTGACCTAGATGAAGAAGTTGCGGCAATTGATGAAAAATGGTTAGAAGACCAGAAAAAAGCGAAACAGATGGCCAAGGATGAAGCGGATAAAAGAATCCGTGAAATCTATGAACGAGCTCATAGGCATACTCAGCATGCGGCTCAGAACCAGAACGCTACGGATACACCTTCAGGAGTGGAGGTTACCCTACAGGAATCTTCCGCCCCAGAAATAGAAACTGTTGCCGACTATATGCTGGACAGGCAGTCTTTGCCAGAACCAGAAAATATAGATGATATAGAAGGCAAACCAGCACCAAACGAAGAAGGTGACTCCAACGCCTTCGAGATGGAGCGTGAACGCGTACCGGATTATAACAGGTGGCATACAGCTCCAAGAACTGATAATACAGTAGAAAAAGAAGCAACATCTCCTACAGTCACAGGAGCTGAGGGAATCAGTCAAGAAGCAAAAAGCGACACGTTTAGAACTTCAGCATCGAACATGCTTAAAAAGCAGGGAGTCCCTGGGGCATCAGATAAAGCTGAAACGCTCGGTAAAATAGATGACCTAGAAGCTGAAATCGAAGATGTTACGTCTCCAGCCGTTTTTAACAGCAAAGATGCTAGAAAGGAAGGCAACTCTAACGCCTTCGAGATGGAGCGAGAACGTGTACCGGATTACAATCAGTGGCGTACAGCCCCAAGAGCTGATAATACAGTAGAAGAAGAAGCAACATCTCCTACAGTCACAGGAGCTGAGGGAATCAGCCAAGAAGCAAAAAGCAACACGTTTAAATCTTCAGCAGCGAACATGCTTAAAAAGCAGGGAGTCCCTGGGGCATCAGATGCAGCTGGAGGAACTGCTGGAACAATCCAGCAGGCAGATGCCGCGAAGAACGCTGCAAAAAGCGTTACCAGTGGGGCATCGTCTATAGGAAGCGGAATTGCTTCATCAACAGCTCGCAACAGTAATAACGTAGATGAAGAACGAAACAAGCAGGCGAAATCAGTTCAGAGCGCTGCAAAAAGCTCAGTTGGGGCCTTAGGGTATCTAAACAGCAAAGACAACGCAATGCCGACAAGAGAGCGTGACTCTTCGCCAAGTGGTTCCGTTACGGGTGCCTCTGGTATTTCTGAAGCTCCAAAAGAAGATTCTGCCGCAGGCGGCTGGCAATATCCAGGACTTGACAATGACAAACCAAGTGCAAAGCCTGCAGAACCAGTTAACGGAAAAGAAAGACATAATGCAGAATACGTCCGCTCTCTTGAGAGAGATCCACGTTATCGAACAATACAGCCTGGATACAATTCTGCTACACAAGCAACGCAAACGTCTCAAAGTGCTTCGATTACAGGAGCATCTGGAATTCAGGATCCCTCTAAAACCGCATCAGATGCCGTCAAAACAGCAAGAAAGACCACAGATGTATTGCAGAAGGGTACAAAGGTAAACACGCTTACAGGGGCTGCAGGGGCCGTGAGCGTGGCAGGTGCTGCACTTCCTCGCAAAGACAGCATGCGTCCGCATTTTGGAGACCAGGAAGACGGTGGTTTTGCAGATGTAACAGGAACTTCTAGAAAAGCTGGTATCGCTCACGCTGATGTCGTCCACAAAACAGAAAAAACAGACTCGTTTGTAAGGCATCTCAATCAGAACGATGCAGGACTTACTGGTAAGAAAAAACAAGGAAGCTCCCAGGCTGTCAAAGTAAATGGGAAAAAAGTTTCCCCAACAGGAGACATTGAAGCGAAAGGATTTGCAAAAGGAAAGGCCGCATCAAAAGATTCTTCTTTTTCTTACGATGAGAAAACCGGAAAAGTAAAACTCGGCGGGTTAAAAGCAAAAGATACTTCTGTCGATAAGCATATGAGAGGCAAATCAGAAACTCGAATTATCGACTCTGATGAAGCCGTAAAGAGAAGTCATGCGGTAAACGGAAAAGGGATTGCCGGAAAAAAAGAAGATATTGTTATCAAGAACGGAGATAAGCTTAAAATTTCTCCTCATGGAACAATAAATGCGGAACAGACTGTAACCACAAAAGAGAATGGAAAAATCCGCATTGGAAAACAGGGAACCCCAGGAATTTCGTCTAGTGGTGCTGTCGCTGGAATTAAGAAAGCAGAAACTCCGGGGAAAGGCCCTCAGGCTGGTGGGCGTCAGGCAAAAGAACGAGCTCGTGACAGCTTGAGGACTGAGAACGCTACAAGTGAATATTTAAGAGGTTCTGCAGCAAAAAACAGGGCTATTAAATTAAGTCGAGACGGGACAATATCAGAAGGACGTGCAGGAGAGCTTTTAGAAGCTGCCGAAGAAAATGAAGGCGGACTATCTCGCTTGAAGACAGGCAGCTCAAGGAGAACTAAAAGCACAAATCGAGCAGCCAAGTCAAGAACAGCTAAAATGAATGTAGGCCGAGGGGCCAGAGCTGGGACAGGTAAAGCAGGTGCATTGGCTGCCTCTGCACAAGATGCGAAAAAAGCAAGTTCGCAAAGTTTAAGATTCCGAAGAATGTGGGGATTAAACCAACAGACTGCAGCTGGGGCTGTAGTAGAGGAGCCAGCAAAACAGGCAACAAAAAGAATCGCAAAAGCAGCAGCAAAGAAAGTTGTTGCTGCGTCTCTTACGACGACACTGGCGCTCGGAGCTGGTGCCGCTGGCCAGGTCAGAAACAGTTCAAAATCAGATCAAAGCTTTAATGATGTCTATTATTTACCTCAGGCTCATATTTCCAGCGAATATGGAAACGAAGATGCCCCAGTCATGACAAAAAATGCCATGACAAAAATGGGGCAGAGATTAAATGCGTACCAGACACTGGCAAATGGAGGAGCTGTAACCGGGGACGATGCAAGCACGAAAAATCTTCATGATATCAAAGTTTCATCAGCTACGCTGAATGGGTCTCCGATTGATTCGAGTGGAATCACGTTCAAAAATGCAAAAGATTTCACGACAAATTACACGTATTCCGTAACGACAACGCATCCGGCACATACGGAAACGCGCGTCATTCCGAAAGATGAAAGGGGCCCAGATGGAAAGGAAACGGAAGAAGTCATTGTTCCTGCAGAAACGCTGACAGCCACAAAGACAGAATCACTTTCCGTTGGAGGCGTATCGGTGAACTTCGAGTTCGACGATAAGGATGGCAACCCGCTCACTATTGGAAGCGGTGCTATAAAAGTTGGAGATGTTGGAACAGACATTACCGCAACAGGGGAGGCCGGAAAAATCATTGAAGCGGCAAAAAAACGTGTAGGTGGCAAATATCTGTGGGGCGGCAACCAATGGGGAAGCGGTCCGTCAGATACCGCCGTCGACTGCTCTCACTACGTATGGCATGTACTTATGGAAGCGGGAGTTTATAACGGAGGATACAGAACAGCTGTAGAATGGAAAACAGCTGGAAGACCTGTCGCAAGTCTTAAAGAGGCTCAGGCCGGAGATGTCATTGTTTATGGAGACCACCATGTTGGTATCTATGATGGCAATGGATATATCTATGAAGCAAAAGATAGATCATATGGAATCACACATGATCGAAAAGCAGATCATGAGAGTCCTTATGTTATACGTAGATTTGCCGCAGATGGAACTACGGTCACCGTGAATAATCAAAAACCAAGCGGTTCTTCCGCCGGGGTATCTACAGGAGGCACAAATACCTCAACATCTGGAAAGACTATTAGTGTTCCAGGTGGCCTTGGTCGATATTTTACGTACATGGGCTGGCAGAGTATTAAGGATGAAAGCTCAGCCCAATACAAATTAAGAGAAAAAGCTGGGATGAGCTTTGATGACGAAGGTTTTGGAGTCATTGATGGCAGATACGTTATCGCGTGTACAACAACTTTCGGGCAAGTTGGAGATCTTGTTGACTTCTATCAGTCAGATGGGACTGTGCTCCATACAATTGTCGGGGATATTAAAAATCAAAGTGACCCAGGCTGTACAACATGGGGACATGATAACGGGCAGGTAATCGTTGAGTTTGTTGTTAACAGAGACACCTGGTATGGTAGCGGTCATGCAAACCCAGGTACTGCATCATGTCACCCAGAATGGGGAGGAAAAACTATCACGCAGGCGGTTAATCTTGGAAGCTGGGATGGAAATTCAAGAGTGTCTGCATCTTCTGCGGCAAGTGCAATGAACTCAAGAACATATTTCATGAAAGAAATCCTTGCAATGTCTACTCTTGGTGGCTATTACGCAAGTCCTGCAGACGTTGAAAAATACAACCAGTATTGCTTCGACATCCTGGATTATGCTGTCGCCGATTGGAAAGGGGCAGAAGTTGCATATACCGTATCACCATCTGGTTCCGACGTCACATTAAACGATGGACGTTCCGATGTTGCAGCAACGAAAATGCAACTTTCATGTAATATTATTGTTCACGTCTGTACAGACCTTAAATCACTGGAAGAAAACGATCCAAATTACGGGGGAGTATGGGACACTGAGGCAACGGAGCAAGGAGACGCTCTCCCATATCATTTCATGCAGCTTGAACCAAAAATATTCGATCTGATTTTCAATGTAGACACGTCGAACTCATTTGGCGGGGGTGCTCTTACAGAACAGGAAAGAGAAATTTATGATTTCTTCTCCAATAAGGGATTAAGTGATGTAGCAATTGCTGGTATCCTGGCTAATATTTCTCGTGAATCATCATTTGACCCGACAAATGTGAACTCCAGCAGTGGAGCAAGCGGTTTGTTCCAATGGCTCGGAGAACGTCTGACAGCTCTCAAAAATTACGCAGCAAGCAAAGGAAGAGATTGGACTGACAAACAGTGCCAGCTAGAGTTTGCTTGGGCTGAGATGAGTGGAGATGGTTCCGTGCCTGGAGCTGTAATGCAGTGGAGCCAGTCTCTTTGGTCACAATTCCAGTCGACATCTGACCCGTATGAAGCTGGTTCAATGTTTGGACATTACTGGGAAAGATATGGAAGTGCTACAGAGGACGATACCCGTGGTAAACTTGCAGAAACGTACTACGGTAAGATGTCGGGTAGCGGAGGAACAGCATATATGCAATGGGCTCTTGAAATTGCAGCGGATGACTCACATGGATACTCACAAATAAACCGAAATGGTAATCCAGACTACGACTGTTCATCACTTGTGTATTATTCATTGTACAATACCGGATGGCCAATTGCTTCCATTTGCCCGTACGCTTTTTCTACAGGAAGTATGACTGACGTTCTCACTCAGCTTGGATTCCAAAAGATTACATTCCCAAATAGAGATTATTCTTCTCTGGTTGCAGGAGATATCCTGTGGCGAGAGGGACATACTGAAATCTATATTGGAAACGGCCAAACTGTAGGGGCTCACAGCGATGAGGTTGGTGGAATCGCCGGAGCTCAAGGTGGAGACCAGACAGGGCGAGAAATTTCAGTAGTTGGATTTGGAAACTGGTCAGTAGCATATAGAGCTCCTGGAAACTAGAATACTTGTGTTCTGTGTTCTGGTGACACGATCATCAATAAAATAAAAACAAGCGTCGGCCAATGAGTCGGCGCTTTTGTTTGTTAGAATAAAAATAAAGAGGCACTGGCAAAAGACCAATGTCATTAAGTTAAGACGGTCTAAAAATCAAAAATACCTATCGTGGAAGAAATTCTTTGGTAGGTATTTTTGCAATAGCTCCTCGGCCACCCTCGATGGACCGCAATAACATTGAAAATAACAGCAAAATATGCTATAATACAGGTGTTCTAGTTCTTTTCCCCATAAAAACATAATTAGAACAGCACCATATCGCAGCAAAGCTGTAACATGGTGCATTTTATTTATTCAGAATAAAAAAGACATGAGGCTCCAGCCCCCATGTCTATTATCATTCTCCTTCATAGTAAATTTTATCTTAAAAGCTGTCGTTACAAGGCTCAACACAAGTTGATAAAAATAATGATAATTCGTTATTTATGTGTTGAAAAGTAACGACAAAGACGATATAATACATGCAGACAGTAACGACAAGTCGTTATCCGTGTATTCGGATAATCGCTTGTCTGTTCCTGTACTTTAAGAGTAACGACATATCGTTACAAAATATTAAAGCGGGAAAGCCCACGGTTTTAACCGTGGGATGAAAGCGCATTTTCAAGAAGCTATAATTTATTGTAAAAATTATGGCTGTAACCATGAAACAATGTTTCGGTTTTTAAAACCACAGAAAACGGTTCAGACATCAACCGTTCCTTTGGCTGGTACGGCTCCCCTGTAGCTGGAACGCCTATAAAGGATAAACCCTGACAACAGGCATCTATATCGGAGAATTTTCATATCGAAGTGATGTTGCCTTTATTTTAAGGAATCCCATGTCTTTAGACGTGGGAGGATGTCAATTGGATAACAGAAAGGATATATATATTATGCCTACTAAAAAGCAATATACTGTGGAACGTGTTGGTCAAATGGATTTCTTTGACAACTACCGTGTTCCATATAATGATGATGCATCTGTGCTTGTGGATAACACAGACGGTGTGTATCACGGAAATATCTTGGAGTTTAAGCTGAATATCAATAATACAGGAAAGGTATTATTTCAGGCAATCAAGTATCTGTCAAAGATGCGTATTAAAGGAGAGTCGGTCCCTGCAAGGATTTTACTCATTGATTTAAACGCAACAAAAGTTTATGTCTACAATTCCATTGATTATATCGACGATATTCAGAAAGTTTACATCGGAGCAGCGTCCGTTGGAAATAGTGCATTCAATTCGAATGTAACGCCTGTTGCAGAATATGATTATATGGATATGATTGACTCAGCAGAAGTACAGAAACTTCTTATCAATCGTGTACCAGATGAGACAGACTGGTATGTTCCTGTTGAACTCGATGAGAACTGTATTGTCGGATGGGCTGAGAGATATTACAGAGAAGTACCTACAGCAACAAAAGGGGATTTTCTTGGAGACGGTACAGGCAAAATTAATACAAATGGGGAAATCCGTGACCCACGACATTTCAAGGGTCTTATCAACCCCTATACAGAGCCTACTAATGAGAAGTTCAAGTATCTCATGGACTGCCTGAATGACCGTTTGAATAAGAAGGATTTGGGTGCGTTTTATACACCAAAGTTTTATTGTGAGAAAGCATATGAACTTGTAATGAAAGCTGTGGAACGCGTGCCTGCTGGCAATGATTATGTTATCATAGACCGTTGCGCCGGAACCGGAAATCTCGAAGCTGCACTTATCGGTAAATTCGATAAAAATGGGGACGAGCTTATTTCTCATTGTGTCGTATCTACATATGAGTATTATGAGTATAAAGTCTTATCAGAAAGAATTGGTGATAAGGTACGAAATATCATTCCACCAACAGAAGCAAATGTTATCTATGAAAACGGCAAGGTTTCTAATGCTGATGCCATGAGTAAAGATTTTATCGAAAATCCATTGATCAAACAGTATGTGGACAATGATAAGTGTACGATTATTCTGTTTGAGAATCCTCCGTATAGAGATATAGCATCACAGGATAAAGTTGATGTAAAGAAAAAATCATTTGTGTATGATGAGTTTGTGAAGAACGGTACGGATAATGCAGCACATCGAGATTTAGCAAATTTATTTATCTGGTCGGGGATTCATTATTACATGAGACATAATACAGATAGCTATGTTGTATTTTCTCCTGTAAAATATTTCAAAACACTTAATTTTGTTGATATGACATTTTGGGATGGTTATGCCTTTAATAGAAAATTTTTCCATGCAACTGATAGTGTAATATCATGTGTATTATGGGTGAATGATAAAACAACTTTTGTTACTGGTAAATTAAAAGCATATGATATTTTAGATAATAAAATTTCTTTTGTTTCTGAGATTGTTGTTAAAAAAGCTATGAATTCATATGTCACTTTTAATGACAAGCGTACATTTAATACAGACACAAATACAGATGTGAATGTTAATAACAGTGATGGAGCAGAATCACACAAAACAACCAAGAAAAAAGCAGTGTTTAATAGTAATATTGTGGGATATTTAAGAGCAACAAGTTTTAACTTAAATGCAAATTCAAGATGTCTTACTCGCACTGCAACGTATGACGCATTGACACAAAGTTATGGATTTTACCTTAGAAGCGATAATTACAAAAATAAATTACCTTTATGGGTAGCTAAATTGTTTCCACAGGATAACTGGTACGATAAGGATGTTTATTTCACTACTTCCGATGGTGGCGATGCGTACACGCATGATAATGATTTCTTAAAATCATGCCTGATTTATACTTGTCTTTCAAATCAGAATAAGTGTTTATCATTTGATGGTTCTGATGGCAGATACTACCGCAATGAACTCTGCTTCGATACCACAAATGGAGATACTGTTGCATCTGCTGACCTTGCTAAGATGACCTTAGATGCAGACGAGAAGGCTCTTATGAAGCTCTGGGATGATATTCTTGCAGAAGCAAAGAGAACTGCAAATTATGACAGCAGACTTACATATGGCGTATATCAGATTACAAAGGAACTGAATACATCACATAAGACCGGAACTGGCAGGTCGCAGAAGACTGTTTACGATTATCCGACATTAAATGGGTATCTGGAAACACTGCGTACTAACCTGAAGGCTTATTACAAGAGCCATATTACGGACAAGATGTTCCAGTATGAGTTATTAAAATAAGATGATAGAAAGGATCATATATTATGGCAAAAAAAGCATACAAAAATCTGAACTGTAAAATCGATAAGGCATTGTCTGATAAGTTAGAGAAATTTATTCAAGACACAAGACTTTCCAAGACAGCTACGGTGGAGAAAGCATTGGAAGAATACATCAATAAGTACAATAAAACAGGCAGGATTTAAAGAAGAAAGACAGCCACTTTTTTCGTTAATCGGAAGAGAGCTGTCTTCTAATTTATAGAAGATGAGCGTAAAACCCATTACCTTTAGGTGATGGGATATAAGCGACAAGAAATTATATATTTTACGTAAAAGTAATGTTGTGTCCCTTATGGGGCTATACAGTAGAGGCGATGTGGACACGCCTGTAAGAATAAGGATTGTCTAGCGATAGGCGGAGACTTAAATATCAAACTTCTTAAAAAGAGCTGTTAGGCTCTCTGAAGCCCATTACCTTTAGGCGATGGGTAGTTCACGCTGTTAATAGGTTAACTTAATGACATTGAGCAAAAGCTGGTTTCTTAAAAATATTCTAAAAAGTTGTACACAAGATAGCCAAAAAAATAATCTGACATATATATAAAGAAGTTGAAAGCCAAATAAGAAAGGAAAAGAAATATATGGAACGTAAAAAGAAAGCTTTATTTGCATTGGGAGCTATTATTGTAATTGCAATCATTGCCACATGCATATCAAGATTTGGGGGAAAAGAAGAAGATACGAAGAAATTAGCTACTGGAACCGTAACGGAAGTAACAGACAATACGAACCAATCAGCAAACGATGAAAACGAAACAAAAAAAGAAGAAAATAAAGAAGTTCAGGAGGAAGAGGAACAGAAAGATAACAGACCTGAATCATTGGACGCCGTAAAGATGCTGCATGCAAACGAAGACCATACTTATATTACATCAGAAGACTTCTATAATCACATGGACAGGATTGTTGGATATAACTTCTTAACAACTGCGACTATAGATGAGCTTACGGATAAGGAAGTTTCTCTTAAGCTTAAAGATGGCAAGCCTTCAGTAGTATTCAATACTGCTGAAGATTACACAAAACTTCTAAGAAGTGGTAAAGAAGTTGTTGTCATTGGTACACTCTATGAATACAATAAAGTTGATGGCAAAAAGATTGCTACTGCGTGGGTATCGTTCATAGCATCTGGAAACGATGTAGAGGAATACAAAGGGAAAACAACGGATCCGGCCTTTGTCGATTTGTTTAAGTAACGCTTCAAAAATATTTAAGAGCATCCAGCCCTCGGATGCTCTTTTATTTTCACAAAATTCGGATTTTCCTCGTATTCTTTGGCAGTACGCAACAGATTTCTGACATATTATTGATAGAGCGCTGCTAATGTGCTAAAACTAAAAATATAGATCGGCGAGAGGTTTTGTATTATGGAAAACAACAATAAAGCCGTCAACCCCGAATGTTTAAAGCTCCTGATCATGAGTAAACTTACAAAAATGGCTTATATCAACGAAGAAAGGCAGGCTTTTCTTATCGATAATAAGAAAGATGCGGAAGAATTTATCAAGAACACTAATGGAACTTATTGCGTAGATAAAAGCATGCAGAAAAAGAAAGCGATATGTTCTTACTGTTTTGCTTCAGGAGCTAATGAAATAGTTTTTATTAGCGAAGGGAAGAGGGAAATAAAGCTGCTTCGGGAACGACATCTGGATAAGCATTATTACAACTGCAGATTGAGTGCAGATATTACAAGGCTCGTTCATACGCAGAATCCTAAATATCTAAGAGATTTTGCAGAATGTAATTTTGTTGTCCCAATTCGAATTATAAACTCAAAAGCGGCGAGCATTGCTTATGCAACAGTTGCAAAAGATTCTGCTCCTGAAAATTACTTATACCTTGCATTCACAGACCTGTATGAGTATGAGAAATGGACAAAAAAAATACCAGATTCGAATAGCTGGAAGCCACTACAGGTAGATGCGGCTGGGTTAAAAAGAATTGGCAGGAACCATGGCTTTATAATTAATATCTACGGTGGCCGTAATGTAATAAAAAGCAAGGATTTGAAATTAGTAGATGTCAAGGAAGATGAAAATAGCGACGATTAGAAATTGTTTCTCAACTGATATGTATTAGGCCGGTTTCGGTGCTTTGAGTGGAAAGGAGGGATTATTAAGCAACCAAGAACATAATCAAATGCGAGTCAATGTACTCAAAGATACTCAAAATCCAGAGTATTAGCTGGTGACTTAAAACCGCTGAAATCTTAGGAAAGATAAGCCAGTACAGGTTGAAACAGTCCTGTTAACTATGGGGTAGAACCCTGATGGTAAAGATTGAGCAATGGTAGAAGTCTACGAAAACCAAGTAGCAGAACATAAAATATCAGGAAAGGAAAAACTATTTAGATGAAAGCCTATATCTAATCAGTTTAAGGAATTTATAGGCATGTACCGATGGCTTAGTCGGGAATTTACGACTGTGGAGTGTACATGAACCTGTGAGTAGCGTATTAACCGCCAAAGCATGCACATCGAAGCAGTAACTGCAGGTCGTGAGACTGCAGCGAATCATCTAGCGTATACACATTTGTATATGTTTTTAGCAGCAGAAGAATATGATCAAAATAAAACATTTGTATTATTATGTTCCCCCATGCCCAAAATGTGGGAGCAGAGTAACAGGCAGGTACGTAAAGCAGCCACACAATCAGGGGGATGCGGAATATATGCAGCGAGAGTCCTTAAAACATGGAGAACTTATCCGATTCGTCCCCTCAGAGCCAATAAAGAATTGCTATTGCGAGGAGTGTGGACACGAATGGGGACATACTGTGCGTTCTTATTTCATTACAAAAGAAAGAATGGAAGAAGAAATAGAGGCAAGGGATACAAGGTCTCTATACATGGAATTCAATGAGAAATACCCAAGAAAGAAGAAGAGTTTCTTCGGACGAATCTTTGGACTATTGCCATAAACCAGCTAAATCACGAAAGGAGAGCTGCCAAAGGCAGCAGGAAAGAATAATGAATTTTATTGAGAATTATTTACGAATTTTAAAAGACGCTAAACAAATCATCAATGCATGCAAGAACTCAGACGACTTCATCTCTTTTAATTTAAAAAAGGCAGGAGAAATATATCTAAATGCATTTAACGCATTAATTGAGAGTGGATACCCGTACAAAACAGAAAGTGGAAAGAAAATTATCGAGATTGGAGAAACTGAATATGCTGCGACAATGGCTGAACTGCCTGTTGCAGAAACAAAGCAGGCAGACAAGGAGGTTTTTATCCGTCATCATGAACCTGCAGAAAAGGTAGATGATGAGGAAGAATACGTCACAGACATTGAAGACATGACGCTTCCTCCAGACGAGCTAAGAGAAGAAGAAACAGAGGCTGCAGAATTCCAGGAACAGGAAGAAAAGACAGAAGAGGCTGAGCCCCAGGAACCGGAAGAAGACGTAAAAGAGCCCACATCCAAAGAGGAATTTGACGGGAACGACATTGATCTTAATGCGATGGAAGAACCGGGGTCTGATGCGATGGAAGAACCGATTGAGGAACCTGAAATTGAGATGGGGCCTGAAGACTTCGACCCAATTGGGGAAGACGAACCAGAAAACATTAGCGAACCAGAAGAAGATGTTGCGGAACAGGAGTCTGACCTTGGAGAACCGGAATCAACAGAAAAACAGGAAGAAGCTGTTTCCGAGGAAGAAGCCAAAGAAGAAGCTATTAAACCTGAACCAAAGCTGAACCCGGCACCTGAAACAAAGCATTCAGATATGCCAGACCACATGCGTAAGGATGAATTTACATTCAACTTTGATAGAATCCGTGTAAGCAATGCAGATAGAAGCATTAGTGAAAATGCAAGGCTTCTGGTAATGCCGTTGAGCATTGATGAAGACGAACCGGAAATTTTAGCTTGTGCAATCATCAACCGCAAATCTCACGTAGTTGTATCGAAGGATGGAGTCGCAAACATTGATATTGCTGGGCACAGAGTAGAAATCCGAGGCCGCATGGATGGCGGAATTTTTGCTTCATGGTACAAAATCAGAGAAAACGGCCCAGATGACGATATTATTATCCAGGCTAAGTCAAAACATCATGGATCAGGTGGGCATATTGTTTTAGATGATGATGGAGTTGTTGTTCATGTATTACCGGCAGGATTCTCTAATAACGAAAATGGGGACGCAGACTTTGTATACTACATCAATGTAAACGGAGAAGAAAAAGCGGGTGACACAAGTGACGGAAAGCCTGTAACATTCATGTATCAGGGCAAAAAAATTCGTTTAATGGCTAGATGGAAAGACGATACAATGTACTGCCACGTATCTGAATACGAAGGCAGTATGTAAGAGGAATAAGAGGAAGGAAGAAGATAGATGGCAAGGGCAATACTTTATAATAAGCGTAAACCATTAGTGGAACTTGAAATTGAAAAAACCAAGGTAACGCGAATTTATCGCGTTTTAGATGAAGTCTGTCTTCCGATTGTTCTGCAAAATCGTTTAACGACGGATACAGTTAACGATTGGCTGTCAAAAAGGATAATCCCAGAAAAAAGAGATGGAATGACCGAAATAAGATCTCGCTTTTCCGGGTTTGCGAACTTCAACAACATGTTTTCCCTATCAGATCAGTACTGGTTTCAGTTTAATGAAAACGAGACCTGGGATGAGTTAAATTTTTTCACGAATCCCTATGCAGAGGACTTTGGAAAAATGTTTTTCTCGCCATGGGAGGTAAAAGAAGAGAATTTATCGCTTTCAACACCGGATATAACTACAAATGGAGTACTTAGAAAGCGTTGGATCCGCGAAGAAAACGGGGAATCATACCTTATAAAAGCTGGAAGCAAGTTTTATCATCAGGAGCCCTTAAGTGAGGTTCTTGCATCTATTACACTGGAGAGGCTAGAGCTTCTTCCTTTCGTTAAGTATGAACTGGCTGTTGATGGCTTGAAACTCTGTTCGAAGTGTAAGAATTTTGTTAATGAGAACACGGAATTTGTCCCAGCGTCTTATATTTACTCGAAAATTCCAAGAAAAAAAGATGAAACTGTGTATGAACATCTGTTGTTAATGTGCGAAAAGTATGGGATTGCTAACGCACAGGAATATATCAACAATATGATTACGGCAGATAAGATTATTGGGAATGACGACAGACATCTGGGGAATTTTGGTTTCATCAGAGATGTCGAAACTGGAAAAATTATTGGATTTGCCCCATTATTTGATTCCGGCTCTGCATATTGGACAAAACCAGGAACAGCAAAGAAACAAAGATTATTTGCAGATCAGGAAAAAGAGGCGCTAAAAGATGCAATGCATAGAATGAATTTTAATAGTGTAGTTGAGCATCAGGAAATGTTTCGTTTGATTGATATGTATCCGGAAATAGGAAAAAGAAAAAGAATTGAAATTAAACAGAGTATTCTGGAATCAGAACAGGAATTAGAAAATTGTAGACTTGAAATAGAACAGGAAAAGTCGCACGCGCGTCATAAAAATCGTTCTGAACTAGTTAGATGAAAAAATTTAACTAAATTCGCCGAGGATTCTCCCACCCCTATAGGTGGTGAGTTGAATCGGCTTTTTTGTATAATGCTGTATTTAAAAATATATGCTACAATGCACTCATCAGGAATAAATCTCAGAAAATCAATATCAAAAAAGAATCTGTCATCATGTTCTCGTGATGTTAGCTGCAAGAAGCCTTGCAATCGGTATTATATAATTTGCAAATCTTGCATTGGTTACCTTGACTAACCACATACATGTGAGTATAATAAAGGTATGAATGAAAAATACACAATGTACAAAAAAATTTTAACTGAATTAAATATCCATTTCGTCTTTTGTACGAAATTCCGCCGAAAAATTTTCAAGAAGGAGGGGGCAGAAGAAAGTTTCTGTAATGCGGCACAAACGGAGTTAGCGAATCTTGGGGTAACTCCAATCAAGATTTTATGCAAAGACGAATATGTTCATATCTACGCAAAATGTCCGCCAGATGTTACCGCGTCGAAAGTTTTAACAAGCGTTAAAAGGACGACTTCGGCTGCTTTAAAGGATGAAATTCTTAACCTTGGCGAACATGCAGGTATCTGGACTTGGGACGCTTTAGTAGCGACAGATGCGACATTTAAAGAAGACGATATTGAGATTTATTTAAACATGCAAAAGACAAGAAGCATGCAAAAGACAAGAAAATCGTGATTAATGAAATTTAGGCTTGGGAATCTTTAATTTCATTCAGACCGGTTTTGTATTCGAGATTTTACGGTTCTGCGGTTAAAAAAGAACTGTATTTTGGGAAAGGACTAATCAAAAAATGAGAAATGAAGAATACGCATTTTTATTGATGGAAGACAAAAGTCTCTCAGATGTAGAGATTGTAAATTTATCTGGAATGCTAAAAGACACTCCAATAGATGATGTTCCAAGTATTATTCACGCAGTAAGTGTATTGCAAAATGCGGATAAGAGATTTCTTAATCAATTGGTAAAGGAGATATACCATAATGAAAAAATTAGCGATTAAAAACGAAGAATTCGTACTCACAAAAAAACAACAAACCGAAATCAAAAATAGGTTGATGGACGTATATGAAAACGCGGATCCTACAAAACCTAAGGTTAGCATGAAAACTCAGGAAGACATTCGTTTGGCTGTAAATTCTGGAGTAAAAGAACTTTTTGACCTCGGATGTCTTACGGCGATGGCTCTTATAAAGCCACATTACGCAAGACTTGCGGTAAAATACCAGGATATTCCAAGGGCCACGGTAGAGGATCTTGTAAATGCTCCGCTGTACGAAACAGTTAGAGACAATATTAAAAATTATAATGCAAAATATGCGTTGATAACATACTTTGAAAAACCCGTAGTGTCTGCGTTTATGAAGGCACGTGAAGAAGCTCGCGGATGTATCATGACAAAGTATTACATGGACACGTCTGTTATTATTAAACGTGCAAAGCGCGAGCTTGAAGGACTTGGTATTACTGAGATATCTGATGTAGATTTATCTCAGTGGATCAAGGTAAAGTACAACAAGAATATTTCAGCTGTTACAATTGGTAAAATTCATGACATGATCAAGAATGAATCATCTATTGATGGGATGAGCACTCAAATTGCAGATCCAAGCATGGCGGACCCTGCCACGATTATGATGGAAAAAGAACGCCAGGAAGAATTCCAAAAGAGCATTAAAAGTCTTTCCGAAAGACACAGCTGTTTTATAGAAGCCGCTCTTGAATATACAGCAACAACAGGGGAAGCTCCAAAAACAGCAGCTCAGGCGTATGAAATCTGTAAAACCTTCTTGCCGAATGTCACAAAGGAACAGGCCCTAAGACTTATGAGAGCCTCCTTCCGCGAATTTGGCCGTTATCACAGAAGATATCGTTCTGATGAAATTGCAGATAATGCATCAGACATGATGGATGATGTATGGATCATGGAAAGAGAAGAATATGAACTTAATTCCTATGCTAATGCAGAAGAAGACTCCGAAACAGAAAACATGATCGAAGAAGAAATTGTCATGGTCGACGAATACTAAAGGAAGGATGGTGTGGTTATGAGGACTTATGCGGATCCAGACATTAGTTTTACCATTCTAGTTTCATTATTTGTAGCTGCAATTTCAGTAATCATGTATTTTTACACGAAGCAAGCTGCTCCAGCAAAGGAAGAAGAACTTGACGGCTATTCGCTGGAGAAAAAAGTAATGAAGCAACTAAATAGTATGTTTCATACAAACCCGGTTCCAAACGTTGTTTTACAGCACACAAAGGGGACAGCTGAAATTGATATTGTTCAGGTGACTAGAAAAGGTATTTTTGTAGTCGAGTGTAAATATCGTACGGATGAAGTTTCCGGAAGCGCTATAGAATATTTTTGGGACGTTACAAGAAACGGCAAGAAAATTGCTACAATGTATAGCCCTATTAAGCAGAACGTTAATCATATAAAGACATTGGAGTCTTATCTTAAAAAAGAAGAAATTGAGGCTCCAACAGTCTATAATATTGTTGTAATAGTTGCAAAAGAATTATCAATCAAAGAACTCGACCAGATAGACACAAACACGGTTTTAGTTCAGGGGTTGAATGATTTAAAGAAGCTAGATAGTCTTCCTGATGAACTAACTGATAAACAGGTTTTGGAATTCCAGGCTATTATTGAGAGAAAAGAGAGCACAGAATATCAAAGAAGAAAACATGTTGAGTATGTGAAGAAGCAATATTCAAAACCAAACTAACTATCAGAAGGGACTAAATTCGCCAGTTTTGTCTCTTCTTTTGTGTATATACTTTTGCACCGAAAAGGAGTCATGAAATACAATGGAAAAAGACAAAAATTTAGTAAATTTATCATTAGAAGAACAACAAAAAATAAAAACAGATATGAGGAATGCTATCTCTTGCTTTGATCCAAAAAACCCAAAATTATCTGATGAGCTAAATATGGATATTCGTTTAGCTGTAAATTCTGGAGTGAAGGAACTGATTGATACCGGGTGTGAACTAGCATATCTGGCAACTCTTAATCATTATAAGAAGCTTGCAGTAAAGTATCAGGATCCACCAAGAACAGAAATAGAAGACCTGGTTAACTTAGAATTATTTTCAACCATCAGGGATCACATCAAAAATTTCGATGGGGTTCATTCCTTATTTACATTTTTCGACCCATACGTAAAAGCTACATTTATGAAGGCCCGTGAAAAAGGTCGTGGACATGTACTGACTAAGCATTACATGGATTCTTCAGTAATTATTATCCGAGCAAGAAGAGAGCTTACTGGAGCCGGACTTACTAACGTATCGTCGTTAGACCTTTCTAAATGGATTAAAATCCATATGAATAAAGACATTTCTCCAACAACAATTGAACGTATTGATGATTTAACGGTTAATGTAGAATCGTTGGACGGAATGGTTAAAGGGGTAGCAGATCCAACAGCTGGAGATCCATCGAAGCTTGTAATACAAAGCAGGTTCGAGGAGAAATTTTGGAATACAGTAGAAACATTATCGGACAGGCACAAGGCTTTTATGGCTGCGGCTCTTGATTTTACAGATAGGACAGGACGTACCCCAACAGTTGCGGATGCATTGGAAATTTGCAAAACCTTTATTCCGGATGTAACGCCCGATCAGGCAACGAGATTAATGCGTGCAGCGTATGCAGAATTCAAACGTTACAATAGAAGATATAGAAAACATGATGACACTCCAATTAATAATATGCGAATGTTTGAAGATATTCAGATCATGGAAAATGAAGAAAAAGATATTGAAAATGCATTGATGGATGATATTGGCTTTTTTGAAGACGATGAATTTGGCGATGCGAAAGCGGTTAATTTTTTCGATGATGATGAATAATCGGGAAACAACATTTCTTTTCGCAAGAACCTTAACAAGATATTTATCTGGCTAAGGTTCTTTTTTATTTCAATAAAAATCCGACATATAAATAACGATTCATAAGATGAAGGGAGAATTATTATGGATACAAAATTCAATATAAACAAAGGAAACAATGTAAACACAAATAGTGTAACAGGAGGAAACAATATGATAACAAGAGAAGAATTGGAAAAAAAGTGGGAAAGTCGTAAAGATGTAGTCGCAACTGAAATTCATGCGCACTCAAAGGACGCCTGTGATTCAGACAATCAGCCGTCAGCTGTTTGTAAATATATCGCAGCAAATGGCGGCACTGCAGTATTCGTAACACAGCACGGGGTTGCCGCAGAATGGTATCCATTCAAGGCAGCAGCTAAGAAATCAGGTCTTAAGTTTGTTCCAGGTATCGAATCTTACTTCGAAGGAAACCAGCACCTTATCTTGATTGCAAAATCTGATGCTGGCAAAAGAGAAATCTCAAGAGCTATTTCAGAAAACCAGAGACAAGATGGAATGTGCGAGCTTTCAATGGCAGCACTGAAAGAACATTTTGCTCCCGGTATGCCAGGTCACGGGGAAGTTATTGCTACAACAGCATGTATTAGCGGACCTGTAGCAGCAATTCTTCGTACGAATGAAAGAGTAAATCGAGAAATTAAAAAGATTGAAAAACGAAGAGATAAAGATTGCGGGATCATAGTTGAACAGGCTCGCGTTGATGCTGTCGACGCGAAAATCGAGAAACTTGAAAATGAAATGGCTGAAGCTAGAACTCAGACGAATGCGGCGAAGAAACTTGCCGGAAAGAGTCTTGAAAAACGCAAAAAAGAAGTTAAGAAACTAGCTGGAAGCGAGCTTTATGAAGCCGCTGCAGCAGAGCTTAAAGCTGATTTGGAAAAAATCGAAGCTGCAACAGTAGAAGCTGAGATGCTGAAAGAAAAAGTAGCAGCTTTAAAAGGAAGAATCTCGGCAAAAAGAAAAGAAGCAAATGAACTTAAGAAGATTCAGAAAAAAGCCGAATATTACAACGCAGGAATTCAAGAGCAAAAAGCTATGCTGTTAAACGATGAAGAAATTCAAGTTCAGGCAGAAGCTAAAATGCAGGAATTAATCGCTGTATTTGGAGAGGATCTTTATGTTGAGGTTCAGTACCACGGTATTGACCTTGAAGAAGAGATTTACCCGAAGATGGCTGAAATGGCAAGAAAGTACGGTGTAAAAATCGTTGCAACTAACGACGTACATACCATTACAAACGAGCCAGAAGAGCTTCTTAGACGCCAGATGCTTAAAAGTCTTCGTTTCGAAAAATGGGAAGAACTTCAACCAGGTGATGATCAGCTTTATTACCGTACAAACGGAGAAATGATCGACTGGCTTTGCAGAATCCTTCCGGTGGATGTAGTCGACGAAGCTATGGATAATATCCAGAATGTCGTTGATGCTTGCGATGTGAAATTTAACTTCGACAAACATTATCCTAAGTTTGTGTCAGAAGATGGGCGTAGTGCTGTTGAGGTGTTCACTGAGATCATCTGGAACAATGCAAAGAAAATGTTCCCTGATGGAATTCCTGAGGAATATCAGAAAAGAATGAATTATGAAACAAAAACTATGGAAGATATGGGATTTATCGATTATCACATGGTTGTGCGTGACTTTAACAAGTATGCATCTTTATATGATTACATTCCAACTGAAGAAATAGCAAATGCCCCAATCGAAATTAATGCATTAAAGCGCTGGATTACAAAAAGAGGCTATGATACAAAGGTTGGCGTAAACAATGGATCAGGGCGTGGATCTGCGGTCGGTTCTTTAGATTGCCAGATGCTTGAAATTACTCATCTGGATCCGATCCGCTACAATCTGCTCTTTGAAAGATTTTTAAATCCGGAGCGTATTACCATGCCGGATATCGACTCAGATATCTCTCGTACTGTAAGACCTCGTGTCATCGAATACGTAAAGGAAAAATACGGCAAAGATTGTGTATGCGGTATTATGACTACAAACGCGCAGGCTCCTAAAGGAGCTATCCGTATCGCAGCGAAACGCTATGGATTATCCCTTGATAAAGAAGGAACAGATAAAGACGCTGGCAAAAAATTCCTGGGTCTTGCAGATAAAATCGCAAAAAGCGTTCCAAGTGAAGTTGGTATTTCTTTTAATACGATCCTGGATAATAAGGTATCTCTTTACAATAGCCTGCTTTCTGAGTTTGCTGAAAACAGGGATGCCGTAGAAATTATCAAATGGGCAAAAGTATTCGAAGGCTGCTTCACTGCTTATGGGGCTCATGCCGCCGGTATCGTTATTACTGATGGTACTCCGGTAAAAGACCTTGTTCCACTTCGCTGGAATGACAAATTAGGGATTTATACCACTCAGTGTGATATGATCGAAGTAGAAGCAAACGGAATGTTAAAATTCGACTTCCTTGGGTTGAAGACATGTGATATTATCACAACCTGCTTATGGCAGCTTCACAAAGAAGGAATCGATATTAATATCTACAATATTCCTATGGATGATCAGGAAGTGTTTGCAGAAATTTATTCTAACGCACAAACTGATTCTGTATTCCAGTTCGAATCTGCTGGCATGAAGTCTATGCTCAAGCGATTCAAGCCAACAAGCTTTGAGGATTTAATCATCCTCGTTTCAATGTTTAGACCTGGCCCATTGCAGTATCTTGACGATGTTATCGATGTCAAAAACGGGGTTAAACCTATGACATTCTTAACGCCTGAATTAGAGCCAATTTTAGGTCCTACATATGGCGCTATAACATACCAGGAACAGGTCATGAGAATATTCCAAGAGCTTGCTGGATACTCACTTGGTGGAGCTGATCTTGTTCGTCGCGCGATGTCTAAAAAGCATCTTGATGAAATCGAAGCAGAACGCCACAACTTCCTTTTTGGAAACAAAGAGAGAGGAATCAAGGGCTGTATTGCAAATGGCATTAAAGAAGATGCAGCTAATGCGCTTTTTGACCAAATGACAGCATTTGCGGCTTACGCATTCAATAAGAGTCACGCTGCGGCATACGCCTTCAACAGCTATGTAACAGCCTACTTAAAATACCATTATCCAGCAGAGTTCTTGACGTCTGCTATGCAGTGGGCAGAAAAAACTGATAGGAAAGATCCAATCCCTGGACTTATGGCAGAGGCTCGTAACATGGGCGTAAAAGTTTGTGCGCCCAGCGTCAATCATTCAGGCAACGGATTTACAGTAGAAAACGGCAAAATCTTATTTGGTCTTTCAGCTGTTAAATCCGTAGGTTCATCTGCAAAAGAAATTTTTGCAGAAAGAAAAGCGAATGGGCCGTTCAAGACCCTGGCTGATTTTTATGGCAGAACAAATATTAAAAAGGATGCGATTGAAAACCTGATCAAAGCAGGTGCTTTTGATGAATTCTGCAGCAATAGAGCAGCAATGCTTGCAGTTGTTGAAGAATTTAAAAAACAAGGAGCAACGATCAAGAAGAAAAAATCATTCCTTGATACTGCCAGACAAATGCTTCCATACATTGACAATTTAGAAACAGACGATGATGTGAAAGCAAAGCAGGAGATGCTTGGAATAAAACAGGAGCTTAAAAAAGCAACGACTGCTGCCAAGCTTCAAAAACGCATTGATAATGCAGAGAAAGCCTATAGCGAAGCAGTAGCTAAGTTTGAAGCGATTGAAGTTCCAATGGATGCGTTTGAAGATAAAGATGAAAAAATGCGTGCTGAGCGCGAGCTTATTGGTGCGTATGTAACTGCTCATCCATTAGATAACTACCCAGAACCTTCAGAAATCGGCGTTGCTCCGATTGAAAACATTAATGAACAAACAACTCGCATTTACGGTTTGATCAGCAATGTTAATATCAAAAAACGTAAGAAAGATGGAAAACCAATGGCGTTCATCACAGTTGAAGATATGACTGGTTCTATTCAGGTCAATGTGTTTACAGAATCTTACGCTCGAAACCAAAGCGTGATTGAAGTTGGAAATGTTGTTATAATCAATGGCAAAGCACAGGTTGAAACTAAATTCGGCGGAGATGACGATGAAGACGAGACAGAAATCGTATTTATCGCAGAAATTATTCGTCCTGCTGAAAAACGAATGGACAGAGTTCTTATTGCTGTATCATCTATGGCTGTATTTCACGCCAGACACGAAGCAGAATTTCGTAAAAAATACGAAGTAGCAGAAGGCGGTCACGGTCTTCTTGTTTACGACATGACAATGAAAGTTGTTCGCAAAATGTTGTACAAAGTCAATGACGATGCACTTGCTCTTCCGGGAGTTAAAGTAATTGGATAAATAACAAAACGAAGAGGCACGAGGGAAATTTCCTTTGTGCTTTTTTGTTTTTGTTGTATACATGTACGAAAATGTAATATTTTTGGCAATTTTCTGACATATAATCTATGATACCGCATATGCAGAATCTAAAAATGCAGATTTTAACGCCCGCAAAGTTATAAAATCTGACATATATATTAAAGAAAAAAGAAAGAAAATCCGACAGGAGAGGTGAAAGTTCAATGGCAAAACAAAATTTAGCTTTTCTCCTTGGCTCAGTAGCCAAAGAGGTGAGGGTCGTTAAAGACCGCGAAGGCAGAAATCTGTATGCTATGGCATACATTAACGTAGCCAGGGGACTTCGTGAAGTCGGCGATCACAGGAAGTATATGAAATGTGACAATCCAATCATCATGACCAGAGATGAAAATATGATGGCAGAAATAGCAACGTGGCACCACCGTGACATCGTGTTCGTTAAGGGCGTCATCGCATCAAAGCATATTAAAAAAGCATCTTACTGTGAATACTGCAACACGAAGAACTCATTTCCAGGTGCGCTAGTTTATATCAACCCAATTTATGTTAAGAAACAAGCTCATTTCAATACGGATGAGGAGTGCCTCCAATATCTAGCAGACAATCGTGAAATTTCTAACCAGATATTTGTTTTTGGAACATTATGTCGTGATCCAAAGAAAATCACACCACGAGAAGGACTTACTGTCACGCAGTATCAGATTGCGATGAATAGAAAATTTCGTATCCAAACTGACCCGCCAGAAATTAAAACAGATTATCCATGGGTAAAATCATATGGAGAAAATGCAAAAGAAGACAGAAATCGTCTTTATGTTGGTTCTGAAGTCTACATTGATGGATGTTTGCAGGCGCGTTCTGTTCAGCGTCATGCTTTCTGCGGACAGGCCTGTGACGAAAAAGGGAAAGTGTTATTTTACAAAGGCGGAGAACCCGTTATGATTCTTGAAAATATCGATGAAGCGGTCGCATCCAAGGCTTGTAAAGGGAAAGTTATGATTGCTTCTGAATATGCCCGCATGGTGCAGGCAAAAGATGAGTACGGAAATCCGATGTTCCATGAGAATAAAGAACCTGTTATGAGACAAAAGACAGAAGATGTCGTGGTACGCGGGCAAAAGATGCAATTTCTCGTGTTTGAAAAGAATGGGTTCCCCGTAAACGCTGGATGCGGAGAACAGTATACCTGGAAAGATAGAGCGATGGAAATTGTCCCATATGCAACAGAATATCTTTATAATTATCGTGACGATGATGAGGTTGAGGCTTTTGTTGAAGAACGAAAAGCTCTAATGGAAAGAGAGCGAGCCGCCAATGGAAAAACATCAGATGATGATGTTATTGACAGCGTTGAAGACGATGGTATCGACACAATGCAGGACGAACAATAAGTTATAAAATAGATAAAAAGACCTCGCAGTTTTAATTGCTACGGGGCTTTTTTGTATTGAATTTTTTACACATCAGAAAATCTGACAAATAAGGAATATAAGATGATGAAAGGAGGAAACAGGAATGAATGACTTGATACAACGTGCTCAAGTAATTGGGTTTAAAGAAAGGACAGATGCCGGATTCCAGAAAATTGATGGCTATGATGCTCATCAGATTGAACAAATGGTAAAAGAATTTGTTATGGAACAGCTTTACAAATATGAAATTGATTACGATCTCATTGGGATTGCAATTACGGGCTCAAGAAGCCGCGGACTTGAAAGACCAGACTCAGATTTAGATGTCGTAATCGAATTTAACACAGACACAAAAGAGTATGTGCTATTCAACATATTGCATGAAGAGCCTTTTAGCATAGGCGGTGTCCCTGTTGACATTAACCCTATTCGAAAAGAAGAAACAGGAGATCTAGGATATTATCTGCATAACGCAGAAAAATACCTAGCAAATAAGGAGGAAACAAAAAAGTGAAATACGAATTAGAATGGAGCAGTGATGGCTGTCCGAATAACTGTGCATATTGTAGAGAAAACGGATACAGCTGTATTTACAAGGATACCGGCAGTCCATTGAAGAACAAGCCCTATACTTGTTCAATATGTGGCAAAAAATTGGCAGCAGACGAATGCTATTCTTACAAGGATTTTGATTTCTGCGAAGATTGCTTTGATAAAGGAGCTGAAGAAGTTGAAGAACTAATCGGCAAAGCGCAAGAGAATATCGAAGCGAGACATTTAGTCGATATACCTGATCCAGTTTTACATAAAGAACTTTATGATCTCTATCAAAAGAGATATGGGGCAGCAATTGAAATCCAAGGCAAAGAAAGTATTTACGAAAAACAATTGAGACAGAGAAAACTAGACCCTAATGATGTTGATTGGGATAATTAATTTTTAATGATTCAAAAATAAGGAGGAAATAAAGTATGAAATTCAAAAACAACACAAAAGAAAGCTATATAGACTTAAAAGAACACTACGAGCATACTGCAGTGTTAAAGCTATCAGACGGAACCTACAGAGCAATCCACATTCAGGATGGATGCGATAATTTAGATGGAGAAGACTATGATAATGGTTATACATGGTACATAGATTTTGAAATCAAAAGTTTTAAAAAGCATCCAAAGAAAGAGGATTTAATCTTCGAAGACGGAGATGATGGAGGAATGCTTTTCTGTAAAGACGACTTTACAGAAAAGCACCCAACATGGGAATCTCTTATTGAAGAGGTAGCTGAAATAGGAGATATTAAATCAGACAGCATAGAATCTATAGAATTATATTACTGGGAAAGATAAGAAAGAAAAGAGCTGAGACGGTACATATACTGTCCTGGCTCTTTTTTTGTTTTTAGAGTATAGTTTGCTTTTTCTCTGTATGTAGAATTCCAACAAGGCCAAAAATCTGACATATTATAGTTGTAGAACATAAAAGAGAAAGGAAATAAAATATGAATAAAAAAGACATATCTGAAATTAAGAAAACATTGAAACCTGAGAACAGCTCAATTGGGCTGATTCGTACCTGCTATGTTGATGGAGAAAAGAACATTATAGCAAGTCACAAAAGTTCCTTCTTATCTCTGGATGAAGAGGAACAGCACAAATACATGGCCATCTTAAAGAAAGCGATGTCCGGCAAACTAAACCATTCGCTTCTAAATCTGGAATTCCCAGATGAAGCAGAGCAGGATGGAGGTACTCAAAACAGACTTTATAAGATGATGAAAGATGGCCTTCAGGACAACGATATGGCAGACCTGTTCTTCGAGGAACTGGCAAATACCTATGTCCATACGGGAAATTATTTGATTTTACTCGCATATGGCAACTATGGCATTCCAAGCCGTGCGAGTGATGGGGCGGACCTTGGAGAATCCGAATATGTTTATTCCTTCTTCATCTGCTGTCTTTGCCCCGTAGATCTTTCTAAGCCGGGTCTTTGCTACAGCCACAATGACAAGACTTTCGTTAATGCAGAAAGAGACTGGATTGCAGGAAATCCGGAGATTGCATTTACATTCCCGGCATTCTCAGACAGACAGATGGATATTCATCATGCCCTGTACTATACCAAAAAAGGTACAGAACCACACGAAGAGATTTCTGATACAATCTTAGGGTGCGCACTCCCAATGGCCGCAGATGATCAAAAAGAAGCCTTTAAAGAAATAGTTCAGGAGAGTCTTGGGGAGAATGCAAACATCTGTAACATTGTGAATCTAAACCGCGAAATCGAATCGTATGTAGACGACATGGAACGCGATAACGAAACTCCGGTCATGAACGAAAAAGACGTTGCAAATTTGCTGAGCCGCTCAGGAATCGACGGTAATATCAAATCCGAAGAGTTCGAAGTAATGGCAGACGTCGTTGCGGATGAAAAATATATTTTCGAGGCAGATGGAATGAAATTGCAGGTTAGCAAGGATTTTATTGACTTTATTGAACAGAAAACAGTGAATGGAAGACCCTGCCTGGTACTTCCATTAAATGGGACAACGCTCAACGGGATTAAGCTGTTCCAAAAAATCGAAAAGTAATTAGAAAAGCAACTAGAAGATTTTCTTATCTTGCAATTCTTCTAACATATATTAGGTAAGAATAAGCCAAAAAAGAAGGAGGACAAATAAAATGAAAGATAAGAAAACAAAAGGACTCTTAAAAGAATCCGAAAAAGGAGGTCCAGATTTTGTTTTAGGCAAAGAAGAAAACAAAGAAAAGCACATGGACCATAAGAAAGAAAACCGACCAGCTAGGAAAGGTTCGTTCAAGCACAGAGAGAAGACAGATGAAAGAGACAATATCGCTCCGTTAAGACCAGCAGCATCAAAAGGAAAGAACCGCGATAAATTAAAAGCTTATCCTGCAGATGAACTTACTGCCGCAGATCCAAGCCGACGCGATAAAGAAAAGCTTATGGCTGATAAGGGCATTCTTAAGCCAGAAGATAGCTTAATTCAGGGAGATGAGTTAATATACTCAAAAGAACTGAAAAAAGCTCCTAGAGTGGAAAAAACGCCTGTTAAGAGCAATACAATAAATCAGATTCACGATGGAAAGACACAGATTAGCTTAAAAGCTGCAATTAAAGAGCGTACGAACCCTGTGCAGGTAAGTGCAAAACAAATGGAAGATGATGCAGTCCGCCAGCAGGAAGCCGGGAACCGCATGAATGAAGAAGTCCAAAGAGCTTCAGATGAAGCAGACCGCATTCGAGAGGAACAGGAACTAGAGCAAATCCATAAGGAGGAATCAGCTGCTCAAATGCGTGCAGCAGATGCCTTAGCTACTGGGGCCATTACGCTTGGAGTTATTGATGCACTGGATAAACCTGGGAAAGATGAACCAGGTAAAAAGGCTATCGAAGCAGAAAAAACAGGACTTTTCGACAGACTTGCTGGATTGTTCAGAGGAGGAAAAGCAGAAGAGGAAGAAATTATTGAAGATGGACTGTCAGGAACGAAAAGCAAAGCACTCGCAGTACCACAGCCTGACGCTCCAGCTAAAGTAGCTGGGAAAACTCCAACAGTTCCAGGAAGGGAAGAACTTTCGGCAACAATGGAAAAATTTCTCGCAAAAAGCGAGGCAAGACATTCCCTTTCAGCTCCAGCAGGACCTGGAAAACCAAAGAGAGAAAAAGGGAAAGACAAGGGCGACAGTTCGTTAATGCCGCAAAGGTAAAACTAAAGAAAGAAGGAACTGAATATGATCAAATCATTTATCCTTGATACAAACGTAATCGCACATTCGGAAAGAGGAGACGCAATTTTCGGATTCGACGATAATAATGTTATTATTACCGGAACAACTATGCAGGAACTCGATAGAAAGAAGACAGACCCAGATATCGGATATAACGTCCGTGGAGCTATTCATGTTCTTGATGAACTGCGTGAAAAAGGAGATCTAACAAAAGGGGTTAAAATTGGGAAAGGAGAGTTAAAAATCATTCCAAATGAGATTGATGCCGAAAACCTTCCTAAAGGATTTAGCCTTGACAATCCGGATAACCGAATTATTTCAACATCTATCTGGCTTGCAAAACGTTTTCCAAGATCTCACTTTGTACTTGTAACAAATGACGTATCTATGCGTGTTAATGCTGATGTTGCTTTCCGCCACGCTGAGGTGGATATCAAAATTCAGGAATATAAAAACGATCACGTGAAATTGAATGATGATTACAAAGGGTATGAAATTTTTGAAAATGTAGAAGCTGAAATTATGAACGAGCTTTTCTCGAATAATGAAGTGGAAATCCCGGAAGCATGCAGTAGTCTTCTAGAAAAAGAATTTGCGATCCTAAAAAACGAAGCATCATCTGTGCTGGCTATCCGTGAAGGGGATTATCTTGTACGTGTGAAAGACCAAAGATGCTACGGTTTAAAAAAGACTTACAATGCAGCACAGACCATGGCTTTATATGCGCTTCTTGCTCCTGTCAGCGAAATTCCGCTTGTCATTTTAAAAGGCCCAGCCGGAACAGGAAAAACTCTTCTTGCTATGGCGGCAGGACTAGATGGGGTAAGAAAAACGAATAGCTACGATACGCTTTTAATCGGTCGCTCAAATGTCACACAAAGAACAGAGGAAAAGCTGGGGGCGCTTCCAGGAACTCTCGAAGAAAAGTTAGACCCGATTGTTGCTCCGTTTAAAGATGCATTTGCAAGACTTCTTAAGAATGAGTCTAAAGAGTTAAAAAAAGACTCTGCCGAAAAGACCGCAGTTAAGAGAAAAGTAGAAGAGCTCATGATGTCTTCTGTTGAGATCTGCCCGATCTCTTATATTCGCGGGCGAAGCATCCCGGGCACTTTTATGTGTTTAGATGAAGCGCAAAACACATCTCCATTAGCAATTCGAGATATCATGTCTCGTGCGGGAGATGACACGAAAGTTGTTATTCTTGGGGACACATCTCAGATTGATAATCCAACACTAGATGAAAGAAGCTGCGGGCTTACCGCAGCATGGACGGATATGAGAGGATATGCAGCAGAAATCTGCTTCGAAAACAACGAATGCGTACGTTCATCACTCGCTCAAGAAGTCATTAAACGTATGAAAGTCAGTAAGAAATAGCAATAAAACATAATTTAAGCCAAGTAAATGAGGCGGTTACCTTGACTAACCATCTCATTTTGCTTATAATATGAAATATAAGATAACCAACAAGGAGGAAACGCTTATGTTTGAATTCAATATTCCAAAAACAGAAAAAGAAACTTGCACCACATTCCCTTCGTTCATGCTTAACAAAGTAGAACCTTGGCTTAAACGAAATCATGTCGAGTATAAAGTATATACTGGAGAAGAGATCCCAGATGAAATGCCTCATTCTTATGAGTTTAAGGGGCATAAAAGTCGTAGAGGAGTGGCCTGCGTTGTTGCGAAGCTTGATAGTGAAGCATTCCATGCGGCAGTAGAAGATTTGCTCGAAATCGACCCTGAGGATATCTAATCTCCGGAAAGGAGATAATTTATTATGGCAAAAGGACTAAACCATTATTCCTTAAATCAAATGTACGAAATGGAATATAAAGAATTAGTACAGGCGATAGAGACAACCCTGTTTGATGCCTGGGACTCCAAAGAGTCTTACGAATACCTTCTTAGTAACGGGGAGGGGCATTCCTGTATCCATAGCGGAAAATCAGAAGAAGAACTGGCTAGAAGATTGATAAACACAAAATCGATATCCGGGGCAAGTTGCTTTGAGACTCCGGAAGATGCCCAGGATAAAATCGTATGTGCATTGCTTGAAAAGAAAAATGAGATTGCGAAATGGCTGCAGAAGGATTGGCGAGAAACATCAGCGGAAGATTACAGAAGAATGAGCTTCTCCGTCGATATGAGGAATTCAGATCCGGCTGGATACGGTTTTGATGAGCACTTCAGAGAAAAGACTACAGGGGCTGTACGTGTCGTTCTTGAAAGAGATAAGCCTTTATCTCACGCCTTTTCAAAAGGATGCCCATGTGGCTTTTATATCGTAACTGCATATCCGGATCTTAATCATCCGTCAGCCCAGTTCACAGGGAGACAATTTTCTGCAGAAGAGCTGGCCAATGATATATCCGGATCGGAAAACCCTTTAAAGAAAACAGAAACGTATTTTCGAGAAAGGGGGCCAGAACGCGGGCTTGAAACCTTCGTCCGTTTTGTGCCAGCCGACGATGCTCACCCTGACAGCTTGAAAATCAAGACAAGATGCGATAATTATGATATCTGCGGCTACATGGCTTGTGGAAAAATGCATATGAAGCTGATTCAGGATAATAAGGCAACAAAACTCAATGAGTTTGAGCTTGCAACAAGATATCCGAAAGTTGCACAATATCTAGCGCAGATAAGGAGCGTGTACCGAAAGTTCTCAAGAGGCGAAAAGCTGGAAGTGTCTTCGCCGCTGAAAGACCAGCCAAAGAAGGCATTTGAATATGATAAATAATTGCTAAGACCAGTTATCAATAGGATAGCTGGTCTTTTATGATATATACGTATAAAAACACGTATATTATTATTGATAGTATGACGGTAAAATATACGTGTATTCTGCGCTATCACGTATTGAGTATTTACAGGGCGCAGAAAAAAGAAATTTTTCTCTGTCTTTATCTAACGCGGTTTTAATAAATTTTATATCCTATTTTTGCGGCATTTCCCGGATCTAAACCAAGTGGTACGCTCATTTTATTAAGTGGTCCATAATTCCCTGAGATCTTTAAAGCCTAAAAGTTCTCGCGAATTTCATATCAAATCCTGTGCTCCTAAGCGGTACTGATGCTTATAAGCCACGTAAACCTAATAAGCCTGCATTTTTTACGGATCTGGTATAACAGAAATAAGAAAAAATAAAGAAAATATTAGGTACTGACTGCCTTTTGCTGCTGCAAGCCCGTACTGATTATATTTCTACGTCTCAGCCTCACAAACCGCCCGCCTGTTCTATTTGTTAAACCCAGCTACAGCAACACGCTCCAGTATCCGTCATCCTCTCTAAACTTAAATAAGCTGTCTCTGTTTCACATTTAAAAAAGCACCTATATCGCAGAAATAGGGGAGAGGGTTGCAAGTATCGCCCAAGAACCCAGTCAACATGCGTAATATGGTCTATATATGAAGCCCAAAGAAATAAGAAAAAAGAGAAATGCGAAGAAGTGGTCTATATATAAAATCCAATATACTCGCCTGGGACAGAAGTCCAAAACAAAAATATGGACTGCATATAAAGCCCAATATTTACAAGCGTAATGGGTTAGATATAAAGCCCATAGTTTCATCATACAGTATGAACCGCAGCAAAAGCCCAAAAAAATAAAGTGGTCTGCATTTAAAGCCCAATATATCGTATTGTCCGCTTTCCGCATCAGCAGCCTGCCTCGTCGCTCCATCTTTGCGACATCAGGGCACTCTGTCGAATCCTCATGTTTTCACAGTTTCGAACTGCAAAAAATCATTTGCGCTAAAACGTATAATATGCATTTATCGTAATCACTTAATTGCAAGGGGACAACGGCTGCCACAGACAACATTAAGCCATTGGCGACGGAAGTGAGGGAATGGGTGACTTTATAAGCCCAATAGAAGAAACATCTTGCGCAATAATGGTCTGTATATAAAGCCCAATATGTGTTTTGCAGCTGCAATCGGAAAAGCATGAAGCTTAATATGGACTACATCTATTGTCCAATATTCCGTTAATACTAAGATGGACCGTAACTATCTGCTTAGACATCGGCAGCTAAAGAAGCCCAAAATAACAAAATGGGCCGGATATAAAGCCCAATGTCTGTAAAATAGAAGGTCGCCACTGCAGAAAGGCCCAAACTAAAAAAGACCGAGTATGCACTCAGCCTTTTTCTGTTTATTTTTTATTTTCTGCAAGAATCTGGGAAAGAGCATGTTCCATTCTTGCTAGGTCCGGGGCCAAATGATTGCTTGGAGTCCTAAAATCGACTGCTCTGCCCATTCTCATATCCATATCCTTCTTCCACAAAGGGCGTCTGTCTACAGCCTCAACCGGGAGCAACGCAATTTCTTCTGTGACATCTATATCAAGCTTTTCCATCACGCTTTTAAAACGGAAAAGATCCATGCTGTAACAGTATCCATCAAGTCGAAAGACGACATGATCAGTCGTACTTCCGATTTCTCTTTCTCTCTTTTCCAGCCAGAATCTGTTTCTGGGAAAGGTCTCTCCTATTGTTTTCATATTTTCCTTTCTTATTATCTGACCTGTTCTAACCTTGGAAGCCAGTCTTCCAGTGATTTTTTTAATTTACCTGCTGGAACACATCCAGAGAGGGCAGAAGTATCTGCCGTAGCCATGTCGATGATCCAGAAGTCATCTCCGTTCTGCATAATATCAACAGACCACTGTCCCTCAAGAGAAACATCTGGAAGCATATTCTGGATATGCTCCAACACTTTTTCTTTATTTTCTTCATATTTTTTCATGAGCGTTTCTTCATGTACGCTATATATGATATAGTCATGCTTCATATCATTTGTATCAGCATCAGAGCCGTTAGCGAAGCGGGTCTTCATGACTTCCGGATCCCAGTATGGATTGACACCTAAAATTTCATCTGTGTCAAAATCAACAAATACACGATACTCCGTATGAAGCGGAAGCCCATGATAGATGCAGGGATTATTCTCTCTATCTTCTATGTATTCTCTTACTACCCATTCTGTTGTAGTAGATGCCCCGTAGATTGTAGGCTTAGATAAAGGGGAAGCCATCTGTAGCGCCTGAAAATGAATGAATAACAAATATTCTCCGAGTTCTCTTACTTCCTTTGCTCCTGTTACCTTGGCATTACGAAAATCGAATTTGGATGAATAAGTCCCGGTCTTAATGAAGTACGTTTTGCCTTCATCAAGTTCAAATGCCCGCATAGCCCATCTATCCACGATCTGCAGGGTAGTAGGGGTCAGACTCATGTAATCCTGTCTTGTAAGCTGCAGCAATGGGAGAGGAACTTTAACAATCTTTGTCTCTGGGATCTTAAAGAAGCCTTCGGCATCTGCAGCAGCAGAAACAGCCGGGAACCAGTAGCCCATGCTGTTACGGTTTCTATCAATGATCTGATAGGTAATCGAGTCAAGATCCAGAATATCGAGTCCCTGTCTAAAACAATCGTAAAATGCCTTAGCCTTCTTTGGGTTTTTCTCTGTGATAGCTTTTTTATAGAACTCCAGCAGCGAAATATAAGCTGGCTCGTCGATATCTACCTTGCACAGAGTTCCTGTAAGCTGCGGCCTCAAGGATTCCGGAACAGCTTTAATATCCTCATTTGTGATAAGTGTTTTCCCATCAGTCAGATAGTTCCCTTTAGGAATTTCAATGAGCTCATCAACGATAGAATTAATCAGCTTGTTAAGCTGTTCCTTATCTATATGCTCGGGGAGATGCCCTGTACGGTTCTCAGAAGCCGCCTGACGGCTGTTTATGGCAAATAGGTTATCTTCATCATGATCAGCATCCTCAACTGCCTTGTAAGCTTTCTCAAACGCATCAAGCGCTTCTGGGGTAGTCTTTAGCATTTTGGCGATTTCATCTTTACGCTTTTTACTGGTATTAAAGATGTTGTCAAGTTTTAAATTCTGTATCATAACATGTCCTCCTTACAAATTTCCCTTTCTTACTTGTTCTGTATCGTCTGCAGTATACTATGCATAGTAACTTCATTGTCTCCACGATACAGCTCGGCAGCTGCACACTCCAATTCTTTTCTTGCCTTTTGTTGGCACTGATGCTCATATGTATAATCATAGAGTAGTGTATAGGCCGGAGATTCTTCTGAAAGCAGCTTTCGTGCTAACTCGTTCTTTGTTGTCCATACTGACGTTTTAATGAATTCATATACTTCATCTTCGTTCTCAGGAACGGGAACCTGATTTTTTCTTTTTGTAATCTGAGGTTTCTTCCAAACGCCCTTTTTCTTTTTCTGTCTGACGGAAAAGAGAGCGTAATATTTTGACAAATCCTCTGGCAATTCCATCGGCATGGATAAGCATATATCTGCAATTGTTCCGAATATTCTCTGCCAAATAGCAGGGAAACTTGCAAACTCCTCTTTCTGATATTCTTCAAAAGGTGGAAAGTCTGGAAGCACATCCGGAACATCCTGCACATACTTATACTCTCCACTGTTAATCAGTGCAATTACTTTATCAACAAACTGTACAGAACAGAGATCGAGGTAGTCGTCTCCATAAGTATCCAGAGTACCAATTTCCTTTACCGGAAGATTGCATTTTTCCAAATTATTGATTGGGGTATGGAAGGTATGATGGCCAACATTATAGTACAGATAATATCGGTACTTTTTCTGGCTTCTGTCTTCCACATCAAAAAATTCGACATACATTCCAGTGTCATGGTCGAAATAATAGTTTTCCCAGACAATCTGGTTATGCACCCATGCGTAGAACCGTCTGTCAGCATAATGCTGTTCATAATCATATATACGAGTTCGTTCATATCCAGCAAACTCTTTATGGATGCAAATCGGCTCCAAGAGACTCAAAAGTTTATCTTTTTTCGAGTAGAACTCATCCTTCTTCCATTCTGATGAATCTGCATATTTGCTGTATCTTCCATATCGATGCCTTGTTTCACATTCCGCATCTCTGTAGTTCTTTGCACGTTTGTTAACAGAATACAGAGCAGCTTCTAACATACTCGTCGTAATAATTCCTTTTTTTATATTATCAGCATATTCTTTTGGCGTTCTCATAGTTTTCTCCTTTCCTATACTGTTATTATAGCAAAAAAGTAGTGGTTAGTCAAGGAAACCAACACATATTAGGGATAAATTTATAGATAAAATAATCCCCGGAAGGCCTATAAATCCTTGACAATATAGGGCTAGTAATATATAATTTATATATAAAAGCAATTATAGGAGGAAACAAAAATATGGGATTAGACATGCACGTATGTCAAGTCCCCAACTGCTCAGCTCTCTAACGAGATCTTGAAGCAGGGCTTGAAAAAAGCCATCTGACTAGCCTCGGTAATTTTGGTAAGTCTGTACCGGTTTGCCGGATGCAGATACTGCCAGATGAACTACGTCATGAGTATTATGATACCATCCTGTGAACCCTAGCAGGAAGCGTTTACTATATACATAAAGGAAAGAGGAAATGACAATGGAAAACAAAATAAGAGATATCGCATTTATCGCAACAACCATAAACGGAAAGCCTCACGAAATTCATTATCTAACTCAAAATGATGAAATGGTATATAAGATTGACATTTCAAAGCGTAGAACGGAAGAAATAGATTCCAATGATTTTCTTAATGATGTACGTTGTGTTATTGCATCCGCTAATCTAAGTAAAGATGAAGATGAAGATATCAACATCTTCTTAGATGATTCAATTAAAGAAACTATAGTGAATAGTTTTGAAGATGATATCCGTTCAGCTGAAGATACTATAAAAGAACTAAATGAAGTAATTAAAAATATAAATAAATAGAGAAGAAAATTAAAATGGAAAAAGAAAATTCTCCTTCATACATTTCAAAACAATCATCAATATTTAAAATTACAGCAAAAAAGTAGTGGTTGGTCAAGGATACCATCACAAATTAGAGATAAATTTATAGATAATATAATCCCCCCCGGAAGGCCTATAAATCCTTGACAATATAGGACTAGTAATATATAATATATATATGAAAACAAACAGTAGGAGGGTTGAAAAAATGAAGAAATATTTTAATATCGAAGACAAGACGATTTGGACAGAAAAGGACATGCGGGAATTGTACGAAGCGTATATTAAAAATAGTATAACTGACAGCTATGAAGATTGACTAGACGGCATGCTAGATCAAAGTTACGAAGAAAGTCAACAACCCACCACTTAGGCTGACGCCTTGAAGTGGGGGCTTGCAAAAGCCCTGTTGACTAGCCTTAGTGCAACGGAATGCCGGGTATTGCCGAGCATAAACCATTAGCACTCCGTTTGTTCTGTCAATACCTGGTATGGTAGTGCCCAAGTTGTACAGAAGGTTCAGGCAACGTATCGTTTCCATGGGAAAGGAGGCTGCGACCTGGTGCACGAAGCAGAGCAGACATTGGCGATGGGCGAATCACGTCGGGAGACGGACAGGACTCTATCGTACCTGTCATAATCCAAATCTAGAACAGGAAGTACGGCTATGGCTGTATTTGTAATCGGGCTGACAGAAAAACGGCTGATGCCGACCACTGAAAGAAAAGCCCGTATATTACTGAAGCAAAAGAAAGCAGAAGTATTCTGCAAAAATCCGTTTACGATCCGATTATTATATCAGACTGGTGGAACAACCCAGCACGTAACACTTGGCGTAGATACTGGCTCCCAGCACCTTGGCTTTGCCGTGGCAGGAGATAACGGGAATATCATCCACGAACAGGAAGTTTCCCTTAGACGTTCCATGGAGAAACGAAAGCTTTTAGTTAAATGTAAGGAGTCCCGCAGAGGACGAAGATATCGTAAGGTACGTTACCGTCATCCTAAATGGAGACATCATACAGTAAGAGCCTATATACAAAAAGGCGCAGGAAAAAGGGTGCTAAAAGATACTGGAAGAAACTGAAAGTACAGTTTTCATCACCACGTCCTGAAGGATGGCTTCCGCCATCTCTCCAGTCTAAGACAGATCATCATATCCGATGGATTCACCGCTTCTTAGATGTACTTCCAAAAAATACCCGTATGGTTCTGGAAGTTGGAAGATTTGACGCTGCCAGAATGAAAAATCCAGAAGTTCACGGTGAGCTGTATCAGCGTGGACCACAGTATGACTATGAAAATGTAAAAGCGTATGTCTTTGACAGAGACAGCTACAAGTGCAGACGCTGTCATGCAAAAGCCGGAACACGCAGAAAAGACGGTACTGTAGTAAAGCTTATTGCACACCACATAGATTACCGCAGCAGAGGAGCTTCCGATAATCCGGATGCACTGGCATCTGTATGTGATGCCTGCCATACTGCTGCAAATCATCAGCCGGGCGGCGTACTGTATGACTGGATGATAAAAAACAAACGATTCAGGCGTGGTCAAAGAGATACTGCATTTATGAATATCTTAAGGAGACGCCTGTTTGAGGCTTTTCCAGATGCTGAGTATACCTACGGGAATATCACGGCAGCCAGACGAAAAGAGCTGATGCTTCCAAAATCCCATGCAGACGATGCAATCGCAATTGCCTGTACCGGGATGGATATAAGCTCTATCAGGAAAAGGCCTGATCATGTGGTATATGTGCAGCAGGTCAGAAAGAAGAAACGCTCCCTGCATGAGGCAAACCCAAGAAAGTGGAGCAAAACAAAGAACCGCTTCGCGGTAAGGAATTCCAAGAATACCAAGGAAGTGAATGGGGTCTGCCTGTTTGACAAGGTAAAGGTTCCAGGAAAAGGATATGGCTGGGTAACCGGGTTTACCGGAACTTCCTGCTATGTACTGGATAGGAATGGAAACTATGTAACCACAGCTGACACTTATAATCAGGTAGCAATATCCAGACTGAAAGTCATCCAGCACAGTGGAAACTGGATATCAGGACTCAAATGTCCAATCGGAAATGGAAGTTAACAACGGCGATTCATCCCACCACCTATAGAGGTGGGGGGGACTTCTCGCCAGGAAAAGTTAAAGATTTTAATAAATACGGCTTTCAACAGACAGATTCTTGGGAGTTTAATGATCGCCATGAACATTATTTTGAAATCGAGTCAGATGAAAATCTAAAAGCTTTTATGAAGGATTATCACATTGATTTAGCTATTTTTGATACATCAGATGCAGATCCATCAGCAGTCTTTTCTGGATTAGAATTTCAGCTTTCTGTATATCCAGATAGTTCTTGTTCGCTTGAGTTTGGACCGGTATTCAGCGACGAAGATGAATCCTTTGCTGTTGTAGGCATTACTAGGTGCAGCATTAACGGGTTGGCAGAATATCTGCTATCTAAAGTAGAAGGAAGCGAAAAATAACCGTAAAAACGGAGGGGAAAATGAAGAAATCAGAAAGAAACGCAATTGTAAGATGGGCAGAATCTGCAACAGACGAAGAACTGGAAAAAGAATACTACGATTGCGTTTTCAGCTCTCTTGGCAGTCAGACTGAGAACATGCATGAGCTGGGGTATGATCTAGTTGACATCAAAGAAAGAGAGCGATACGAAATGTTTTTGTGCCAGAAATCGTCTTTGCTCGAAGAACTGTGTCAAAAGCGAAGCATAGAGCTTTGGAAAAATTCACTAACCCACAGGCAAGCCAGTGGGATTGATATTTAAAATCAATTCCATTAAAGCTGCCTGCAAGACTGACAGAGTATCGTCAGCCTTAAGTGATTAGCCTAAGTTCTACGAGAACTACGTTAAGACAGAATAGACAGGTACGTCAGGATGCTTCACAAGTTCTGACCTCTACGGATATAATCTAAACATCTCTGACGGGTAGGAGAAGTGTGTATATCAAAAAACCTGTCATTAACATTGGCGATGTGAACCACTCCCGTAAGGGAAGAACCCGACAGCTTTATGGTCGGAGGCGTAAGCCAAATATTTCAGAAG